>Ga0105243_10000189_pt1 | contig 71593 bp, 68 predicted proteins | sample KBSM34metaG_FD_81525 | JGI IMG/M metagenome (GOLD analysis project Ga0105243, IMG submission 81525) | Miscanthus rhizosphere microbial communities from Kellogg Biological Station, Michigan, USA - KBS M3-4 metaG | ecosystem: Host-associated > Plants > Roots > Rhizosphere > Soil | place... | reverse complement strand
GCGGCAACCGCGTGGATCAGCTGATATTGCCCGCCGGTCTTGAGCCATTCGGCTGCTTGCCCGGTCGCGCCATGCGCGCCGAACGCGCCCGCGCCGACGGCCAGCGCGCCCGACAAGGCGGCCAGGATCGCGATCCAGTTCATGGTTCCTGCCCTCGTCCCAATTCCTCGGCGCCTACCGGCTCGGACGCGGCGTCGGCCTCGGTCGCGAGTTCGCGGCGAGTCGCGGCGAAAATCTCCTCGCGCTCGTCGCTGGTGATGATGCGATCGCGTGCGGCACGCACGTCACCCGTCTCGTACTGAGCCTTCAGCCGTTCCTTGTCGCGCGCCCGATACATGTCTTCGGCGCGCTCCGCCTCGGCCGGATCGATGTCGATCGCCGCCATCGCCATCCGCCCCATCTTGATCGCCGATTCCATCACTTCGCGCACGACACCGGAGATCGGCGAGCCCTTGAGCTTGATCAGCGCGCGGCGATCATAGGTACGCGCGAAGATAGCCGCCTTAGGGAACGCCTCGTGCACACCCTCGATCAGATCGGCGTCGAGCTGGTCCCCGTCGATGCAGAACAGGATCAGTTCGGCCTCGCTCGCGCCCGCCTGGCGCAACAGATCAAGCCGGGTCCCATCGCCATAATAAACCTTGGCGCCGAAATCGGCGGCGACGTCGATCATCTCGATATCGGTGTCGATCAACGTCACCGGCACGCCGGCGGCGATCAGCATCTGCGACACGGTCTGGCCGAACCGCCCATAGCCGACCACCAAAGCGTTGGCGCCGTCGGCGCGCGGCCCCTCGCGGTCGCCGGTCACCTGCGGCGCCTCGCGGAACCGCGCGGTCACCATCATCAGGAACGGCGTCGTCGCCATCGACAAGGTGACCACTGCACTGAACACGCTGACTGCCGCAGGCTCAATCAGGAATGCGCGCTGCGCCTGCGCGAACAGCACGAAGCCGAACTCGCCGCCCTGGCTGAGCAGCAGGCCGAGCGCCAGCGCGCCGCGCCAGTTCATCCGGAACGCCATCCCGATCGCGAAGATGATCGCCGCCTTGGTCGCGATCAGCGCCAGCGCCATGCCGATGACAAAGAACGGGCGATCGGCGATCACCTGGAGATCAAGCAACATGCCGACCGCCAGGAAGAACAATCCGAGCAGGATCGACCGGAACGGCTCGACATCGGCTTCGAGCTCATGGCGATACGGCGAATCGGCCAGCATCACGCCGGCAACGAACGCGCCCAACGCGGTCGACAAATGCAGATATTCCATCACCGCCGCCGATGCGGTGACCGTGAACAAGGCGGCGAAGACGAACATCTCGCGCTCGCCGAGATTGCCGATCACGCGGAACAACGGCCGCAACAGATACCGGCCCGCCAGCACCAGCCCGGTAATCGCCAGCACGGTGTAGATGAACAGCAGATAGCCCGGCGGCCCCTGCTGATCCGCCGGATTGCGCGACAGGATCGTCACCAGCGTGATCAGCGGCACGATCGACAAGTCCTGGAACAACAGGACCGCGAACGCACGTTCACCGAACGGGGTGCGCAACCGCCCGGCCGATTGCAGCATCGGCAGCACCTGCGCCGTCGAGGACAGAGCCAACGGCAGCCCGAGGACCAAAGCAGCCTGCCACGAGAAGCCGGCGACGCCGTGGATGATCAAGGTCACCGCGAGCCCGCAGGTGAGCACCTGGATCAGACCGATCGCGAAGATGTCCTGCTTCATCTTCCACAGGCGCGACAAATTGAGTTCGAGCCCGACGATGAACAACAGCAGCGTGATGCCGAGCTCGGCGACGCTGATCTTTCCTTGCGCGTCGCCGATCAGATTGAGCGCCTGCGGTCCGATCAGCGCGCCGGCGACGAGGAAGCCCAGGGTCGCGCCAAGACCGAGACGGCGGAACAACAGGACGAATACCATCCCGACGCCGAGCATGACGACGCCGTCGCGGAGCATCGATGCCCCGTGCATCAGGCGTCGTTTCCGGTCGTCGACGCCGCAGCGATGGCCGCCGCTTCCGCCGCGGCTTCGAAGGCCAGGCGAATCGACGGGTGGCGCGCGGTAGCGGTCAGCGCCGGGGTGAAGATATCGAGGTCTGGCCAGCCCGGAGCCGGCCCCTCTCCCGCCAGCCACGCCGTGAGCTCGTCGCGTGCCGCCGCGAGTTCGGCCGGTGTCTTGCCAAGGATATTGGCGGCGAGCAGCGAGGATGAGGCCTGGCCCAGCGCGCAGGCACGTACCAGCATCCCGACCTCGCTGACGCGGCCACCGGTCAGATTGACGTCGACGGTCACCCGGCTACCGCAAATCGGCGAGCGTTTCTCGCTCGATCCCATCGGGTCGGCGAGGCGCTGGTGATGCGGGATCGACGCTGCGAGCCGCAAAATTTGGGTGTTGTAAAGCGGCGCGTTCATCGCACCAGCATGTAGGCGAGCGTAACGAAAAGCGCGACCCCTTGGGGGCTGTTAGCGCGTGGTTTTAACGCGCAGGGCGTGAATGATGCGATCCGGCCCTGCTGGTCTTATTGGTGACCGGAGCATCGCTCGCATTACCGCTGTCCGCGGCATCGTCGGGGTTTCCGATAGCGTCGTTGGCATTGTCGCTGCCGAACATCGGCTGTCCCTTGCGGCGCTTGGCGACGAAATCGGCGACGAATGCGCTGGTCGCATTGAGCAACGGATAGGTGCGGGATTTCGTCAGCCAGGTCGGCCGCTGCTTCGGCCCCCCGTCGATCGTATCGTAGACCAGGACCAGCAACAGGAAGGCGAGGCTGGCGAGGATCAGGCCCTTGAGCGCGCCGAACCCGAATCCCATCGCGCGGTCGAGCGGCCCCAGGATCGATTGCTTGGTCCGCCTGCCCATCGCCCGCGCCAGCATTCGCCCGCCGAAATAGGCAATGCCCGCGATGAGCGCGAAAGCGAGGATCGCGGCGCCCGAACTCGTCCCGACGATCGCGGTCAGCGCCGTCGTCAGGGGGCTGTGCAGCGCCTTCAGCGCGAACACCACCAGCACCCAGGCAAGCAGCGACAGGACCTCGGTCACGAAACCGCGCCACCAGCCGAGCGCCGCGGCCGCGCCTACCCCCAGAAGGACGGCGATATCTAATCCAGTCAGCCCCATACCCGGTCCGACCGCTAGCCCCGACCCAGCATATGGTCAACGAGTTGACCGAGCGTGCGGAAACCACTGATCTTGATTCCGCTCTCGCTCTTGGTCGACGCGGGCCCCAGCGCGCGGTCGAACCCCAGCTTGGCCGCCTCCTTCATCCGAAGCGGCGCGTGCGCGACCGGTCGCACTTCTCCTGACAAGGCGATCTCACCGAACGCGACCGCGTCGGCCGGCACCGGTCTCTCACTCAACGCCGAGATCAACGCCGCCGCGACCGCGAGGTCCGCAGCCGGGTCCTGTACGCGATAGCCGCCGGCGATGTTGAGATAGACTTCGCAAGTCGAGAAGCTGAGCCCGCACCGCGCCTCGAGCACCGCCAGGATCATCGCCAGTCGGCCTGAATCCCAACCGACCACTGCGCGCCGCGGCGTCGCGCCCGAGGCGAGCCGGACGACCAGCGCCTGGATCTCGACCAATACCGGCCGCGTCCCCTCGAGTGCCGGGAAGACCGTCGCACCGGTCATTCCGTCCTCGCGATGGGTCAGGAACAAGGCCGACGGGTTGGCGACTTCGTTCAGGCCGGACGTCTCCATCGAGAACACGCCGATCTCGTCCGTCCCGCCGAAGCGGTTCTTGATCGCACGCAGGATGCGATATTGGTGGCTGCGCTCGCCCTCGAAGCTGAGCACGGTATCGACCATGTGCTCGAGCACACGCGGACCGGCGATGCTGCCGTCCTTGGTGACATGCCCGACCAGCACCACCGCGCTGCCGCGCTCCTTGGCGAAGCGGATCAGTTCCTGCGCCGACGCGCGCACCTGGCTGACCGTGCCCGGCGCGCCCTCGATCAAGTCCGAATGCATCGTCTGGATCGAATCGATCACCAGCAATGCTGGCCGCGGCCCCTGCCCAAGGGTCGTCAGGATATCGCGAGTCGACGTCGCGGCGCCCAGTTCGACCGGGGCATCGCCCAGTCCGAGCCGCCGCGCGCGCAGCCGGACCTGATCGGCCGCTTCTTCTCCTGACACATAGACGACGCGCTCTCCACGCCGCGCCAGACACGCCGCCGCCTGCAGCAACAGCGTCGACTTGCCGATCCCCGGATCGCCACCGATCAGGGTTGCCGATCCTTCGACGAACCCGCCCCCCAGCGCACGATCGAGCTCGGCGATCCCCGTCACCAGGCGATCGGGCAGCGTCACTTCGGCGTCGAGCCCGATCAGCGCGATCGCGCGTCCGCCCGATTGCAGGTTATGCTTGGCCTGGAACGGCGTGACGTTGCCGCCGACCTCCTCGACCAAGGTGTTCCACTCGCTGCAATCGACGCACTGCCCCTGCCAGCGGGTCGCGACCGATCCGCAAGCCTGACAGACATAACGCTTCTGGGGTTTGGCCATGCGGGATGCTTATCCGAAACGGAACGATTAGGGAACATCGATATTGCCCTCCCGCAAGCGGGAGGGGAGTTTGAAAGCCACTTGCTAGCTTGCCGACCGCGCCGGAATCGTCAGCCCCTTCTGCACCGCCGGTCGCGCCAGCCCGCGCTCAAGCCAAGCCGCGACACTCTTGAACGCGTCGAACTCGACGAGGTCCCGCGCTTCGTAGAAGCCGATCAGGTTGCGGACCCAACCTAGGGTCGCGATGTCGGCAATCGTATACTCGTCGCCCATGATCCAGGTGCGGCCATCCAGCCGGTCATCGAGCACACCGAGCAGCCGCCTGCTTTCCGCGACGTACCGGTCGCGCGGGCGCTTATCCTCATAGTCCTTGCCGGCGAATTTGTTGAAGAAGCCAAGCTGGCCGAACATCGGCCCGACGCCGCCCATCTGCCACATCAGCCAGGCGATCGTTTCCCAGCGCTGGGCAGGATCGACGGGGATGAACTTGCCGGTCTTGTCGGCGAGATAGAGCAGGATCGCGCCGGTTTCGAACAGCCCCATCGGCTTGCCGCCGGGACCATCGGGATCGATGATCGCGGGGATCTTGCCGTTGGGATTGAGGCTCTCGAACTCGGGCGACTTCTGATCGTCGGTCGCGAAATCGACCAGATGCGCCTCATAAGGCAGGCCGATTTCCTCAAGCATGATCGTGACCTTCACCCCATTGGGCGTCGGCAGGCCGTAATATTGGAGGACGTTCGGGTCGGCCGCAGGCCACTTCTTGGTGATCGGGAAGGACGACAAATCGGCCACGCGGCATCTCCTTGAGCTTGGATCCGGCGAGTAGATAGGCAAGCCGCCCGCGCACCGCTATGGGCATGGGATGCAACCAGGCGATCTTCGTGTCGCGCTGTTCAGCGGTAACTACAATTACACGCGGGACGGCGCCAATCAGGCGCTCAATCTGCTCGTCGGGCATTTGCTCGATCGCGGGGTACGGGTGCGCGTCTATTCGCCGACCGTCGACAAGCCCGCCTTTCCGCCGACCGGCGACCTCGTGAGCGTGCCGGCAATTCCGATGCCGGCCGGTCGTGCTGAATATAAATTGGCGCGCGGGTTGCCGAAAAAGGTACGCGCCGATCTGGAGGCGTTCGCGCCTAACCTCGTCCACGTTTCCGCGCCCGAAATTCTCGGCCACCGCGCGGTTACCTGGGCGCGCAGGCACAACATCGCCTCGGTCGCCTCGTTCCACACGCGGTTCGATACCTATCCGCGATATTATCATATCGGCTTTTTGGAGCCGCTGCTGATCAAGATGATGACGCGCTTTTACAACCGCTTCGACGAAGTGGTGGCGCCGTCGAACTCGGTCGCCGACCTGATTAGATCATGGGGTGTGAGGACGCCGGTCAGCATCTGGTCGCGCGGGGTCAACCATGACCGTTTCAACCCCGGGCGCCGCGATCTCGCCTGGCGTCGCGCGCTCGGCATCGCCGACGACGAAGTGGCGGTCGGCTTTCTAGGCCGGCTGGTGCTCGAAAAGGGGCTCGATATTTTCGCCGACGTGGTCAACGAGCTCAGCCGGCGCGGTGTTCGCCACAAAGTCCTGGTCGTCGGCGACGGCCCCGCGCGCGACTGGTTCGCCGATCGCGTGCCCGACGCGGTGTTCGCCGGCTTCCAGAGCGGCGACGACCTTGGTCGCGCGGTGGCGGGGATGGATGTGTTCTTCAATCCTTCCGTCACCGAGACGTTCGGCAACGTCACCTCGGAAGCGATGGCGGCGGGCGTTGCGGTGGTCGCCGCGCGCGCGACCGGGGCGGTCGATCTCGTCGAAGAAGGGGTCAACGGATTTCTGGTCCCGCCGCGCGACGTCAATGCCTATGCGGACGCAATCCAGCGGCTGATCGAAGACGATTCGCTGCGCGCTTCGGCGGGCGCATCCGGACATGCCAAGGCGCAAGCCTATGTTTGGGGTCCGGTCAACGAAGTGGTGCTGCAGACCTATCTCGAGGTGATGACGCGGCGCGGCGGCGCCTGAACTCCGGGGTCCAAGCCAAGGTCGCGCCCAATTGCCTCGATATCGGCGCCAGCTGGCACCAGCCGCCACGTGCCGGGACGGCTGGTATCGACCAACGTCACCGCGCCCTTCGGACAGACACCCAGGCATTTGACCTCGATCAGCCCGACCGGCGATTTACGTCCCTTCTTGAGCCCGAAATGCTTGCGCAGCGCTTTACCAAGGCTGGTTCTTCCCTTGCGCCCGAACCCGCCGTCGAGCTTCTTCGAACATTTGGAGCAAACCAGGATCGCTCCCGACCAGCGGCTCTCCAGCCCCCGGCCCAGTGCGCCCAGTTCCTGAGTGCCTAGCTCGTTGGTCGCCACGCCCGGTTTTCCTCGGCGGCGCGCAGGACGTCATAGGCAGCCTGGATCGCCTGAAAGCGTTTCGCTGCTTCCTCGTCTCCCTGGCGCACGTCGGGATGCCATTCCTTGGCCAGCTTGCGCCACGCGGTTCGAACTGCATCGAAATCGGCGTCCGAATCGAGTTCGAGCACATCGAGCGCCCGCATTTCGTCGCGCGACCGACTGCCGTCGCCCGATCCGCCCCAGCCATAATGCCGCGCCTCGGCATAGCCGTTCGCCGTGCGCGTCTCGGCGGCCTCACGCTCGGCCGCTTCTTCCGCGCTCAGGCCCTCAAAATAGTTCCAGCCGCGATTATACTCGGCGGCATGGTCCTGACAGAAATACCAACGCTCGGGGCTGTTGGGCGATTTGGGCGCGGGACAATTGCCGGGCTGATCGCAGCCATGGCGATCACACATCCGTACCCGCGTCGCCTCACGCGTCGAGCCGTAGCTGCCCCAGCGGGGAAAGCCCCAGTTATCGGATCGGGTCGGACGCGCCATGTGCGCGACATAGGCAGACACGCTGCGGATTGCCACCGGCATGGCTGGGAATTGGGATTTTTGACGTAAAGCGCAGGAGGCGGCGTGCGAGTAAATCGCACGCCGTCGGTCCTCGCTATGCGAGGCCGGCCGCGCTTTTGCGCGCCGAGGCGCCGGCGATTAGCGTTTCCGCTAATCGCCTCGCAAAAGCGCCAGAGGGTCTGTAAGCCGGGTTCTGTCCACCGCTTGCGCGGATGGGCGACCATTCCTCTAGGACGACGCTTGCGCGCCGCCTCCAGCAACCAACCCGGGCGACGGGTGGGAACACACCCATATGCCGCCCCTATTCGGTCTTGCTCCCGGTGGGGTTTGCCATGCCGCCGCTGTTACCAGCCGCGCGGTGCGCTCTTGCCGCACCCTTTCACCCTTACCTCCCGGCGAACCGGATTGGCGGTCTGCTCTCTGTGGCACTTTCCCTGGGGTCACCCCCGGCGGGCGTTACCCGCCACCGTCGTTCCGCGGAGCCCGGACTTTCCTCGGGGATGCAAGCATCCACGCGGCCGCCCGACCCTCTGGCAGGCGGGGCCTAGCGCGCCATCCGCCGAAAGGCCAGCCATGTCCAATAAATGCCCGCCGCACGATCCGCCGCCTGCATCGATTCGATCCGCACCTGGCGTTCCATCTGCAAGCCGTTCGCGCTCGCCAGATCGACAGTCGCAGGTACCGATGCCTCGTGCAGGGTTTGGCTCGGCGCACTCGGCCCCTGTCGCAGCGAGATCAGGATCAGACCTCCGACCGCCGCCAGATCGGCGATATTGGGCATCGACCGCGCACGATCGCGATCGTCGAGATGCTGCCACACTGCGGACAGCAGGACGACGCCGAATCCGCGCGTCGGTGCCGGCGAAAGGGCAAGGTCGGGCAGCGTGCCGTCGCACCAGTCGATCCGGTCTGCCGCGTGCAAGGCCATCCCGACCTCGCGCAGCGCCGCGACGGGTTCGACCGCGGTCACCTCATATCCGCGCTGGCTGAGCCACGCCGCGTCCCGACCGGTGCCGGCGGCGATATCGACGATGCGCGCTGGCGGCGGTGGAAACATATCGAGGAATGGTCCCAGCAGATTTTCGCTCGATACCGCTTCGGAGCGTTCGACGAACGAACCGGTCGTGGCGGCGGCGTACTCGTCGAGCACGCGCTCGATCGATCGCTTACTCATCGCCTTGCGGCTTGGGCAGCAGCAGCGCCAGCAACAGGCACCGGCACTCGCCGTCGATCTCCCCATCGATCAGTTCGGGGCGGAAACGGCGCTGGAACGCGACGACTGCCGCGAGCTTGTCGGTGACTTCATAACCGAAGCGTTCGAGCGCGAGCAGGAAGCCGGCGTCGCTCCACAACGGGTCCATCAGGTTCTTGGTCGGGCGTGGCAACGCGAGGCGCAAGCGCGCCAACTGAGCCCAGGGAAAGAATTCGCCGGGATCCTGTTTCCTGGTCGGCGCGATGTCCGAATGGCCGACAATGTTGCCGCGGGTGATCTCGTAGCGATCCTTGATCTCGGCGAGCAGCGGGATCAGCGCTTCGATCTGCGCGGGCGCGAACTCACGATAGCCGAATTCATGGCCCGGATTGACCAATTCGATCCCGATCGAGGCCGAATTGACGTCGGTAATCCCGCGCCAGTGCGACTGGCCGGCGTGCCAGGCGCGCTTGTCCTCGGCGACCAGGCGATGGATCGTGCCGTCCTCGTCGATCAGATAATGCGCCGACACCTCGGCCGCCGGATCGGTCAGGCGCGCCAGCGCGGCCTCCGCGCTTTGCATGCCGGTATAATGCAGCACGATCATGGAAACCGGCAGCTGCCGCTCGTTGAAATTGGGCGACGGGGTTTCGATGATGCTCACGCCCGCTGGATTGCGGCGAAGCGCGACGAAAGTAAACCGTCCCGCTGCTTCCTGTATCAAGCAGCCGCGGCGGCGGCCCAGTTCGGCTCGTACAGCCCGCGATAGCGTTGGCTGGGGCGGAAGGCATCGGTCTGCCCGATCACCGTCTCTCCGGCGCCGAGCACCAATACCCCATCGGGGCGCAGTACTTGGGCGAGGCGCCCGAGTACTGCGCGGCGCATGTCTAGCGAGAAATACAACAGGACGTTGCGGCACAGGATGACATCGAATCGGCCGATCGGCAGCGAGTCGGCGACCAGGTTCATCCGGCGGAACGAGACCATCCGCGTCAGCCCCGGATTGGCGATCCAATCGCCGTCGACCGAATCGAACCATTGCATCATCCGCCGGATCGGCAAGCCGCGCTGGATTTCGAACTGGGTGTAATGCCCGGCGCGGGCCTTGTTCAACGCCGATTCGGAGACGTCGGTGGCGAGTATCTCGGGCATTTGATGGTCGAGCTTCTCGGCGAACAGCATCGCCAGGCTGAGCGGCTCCTGCCCGGTCGAGCACCCCGCCGACCAGATTCGCGGGCGCCGTGTATCGGGAATCGCCGACACCGCCTGCTCGACGATGTCGAACACCGCCGCGTCGCGGAAGAAGGAGCTCTCCTGGTTGAGCAATTCGTCGACCACGCGGTCGGCGAGCGGTCCGCCGCGATCCGCACGGATCGCTTCGGCAAGCTTCTCCAACGTATCGTGTCCGGTATCGCGCATCACGGGTTTGAGCGCGGTTTCGATGCGCCAGTTGCGGTTGGCACCCATCTGCTGCCCGGTGCGCGCCTCGAGCAGCGCGATGAATTCCGCGACCGCGCCGGCGGGGCGCGGGGTCAGCATGAAGGCCGCCGACGGCGCGCGATCAATTGGCCGATTTCGTCCGGCGGCAGGATCGCATCCGCCACTCCACCGGACACCACGGCGCCGGGCATGCCCCAGACCACCGAGGAGGCGCGGTCCTGCACGACGACGCTGCCACCGGCGGCGGACAAATGTCCCGCCCCGATCGCGCCATCGCGGCCCATCCCGCTCAACATCACGCCGAGCGCGCGTGCGCCATAGACCTCCGCCACCGATTGCAGCATCAGGTCGACCGACGGCAGACAGCCACTGGCCGATGCCGCGGTCGATAGACGGATCGCCACGCCATCGCCCATCGCGACGCAGCGCATATGCGCGCGCCCCGGTGCGATCAGGATGCGGCCGGGACGCACGCGGACGCGGTCCTCCGCCACTTCGCAAGGACGATTGGCCAGCACCGCGACCTGCGCGGCGAAATAGGGCATGAAAGATTCGGGCAAATGCTGAGTGATCAGGATCGGCAAGCGGAAATCGGCAGGGATCGCCCGAAGCAATTGGCTGAGCGCATGGATGCCACCGGTCGAGGCGCCGATCGCGACGATATCATAGTCATTTCCCGGCGCGCTGGCGGCCGCCGGAGTCCGCGGCGCGACGACCTCGTCGGCCTCCACCAGTCGGGCCAGGCGCTCGTTGAGCTGATCGCCGAAGCGGCCGGCAAAGGCGCCGACTTCGGGTTTGACCAGGGTATCCGCTGCGCCCAACGCCAATGCCTGGACGGTCGATGCGGCGCCGTCGGCGCACGCCGACGACACGATCAGCACGCGAGCGCCCTGCCCCGCCGCGATCAGGTCGGGCAAGGCGGTCAGGCCATCCACCCCCGGCATTTCGATGTCGAGCAGGATCACGTCGACGCGATGCCGCGCCAGGAATGCCAGCGCCGCCTTGGCGTCCTGCACGGCGCCTGCCACCAGGAAGCGCCCGCCGCCATCGATCGCGCGCGCGATCACGGCGCGGGCAACGACCGAGTCGTCGACAATCAGGACCGAGGGCGGCGCCTCGAAATCGGGAAAAGGCTTGCTCGCCACCACGGCACCGGTGCGCTTATGCCAAGCCGACGATTTGCAGCTTCGATTCCAGCGTTTCGCGATCGAACGGCTTCATCACATATTCATCGGCACCCGCTTCGATCGCGGCGCGAATATAGGCCATCCCGTTCTCGGTCGTGCAGAACACCACCTTGGGCCGGCTCGATAGCGCGGTGTCGCGGAGCGCACGCAGGAAATCCATCCCGCTCATTACCGGCATGTTCCAGTCGAGCAGGATAACGTCGGGGACCGCCGCCATGCAGCTGTCGAGCGCCTCTTTACCGTCGGCAGCCTCGCTCACCTCGAAATTCAACGTCTCGAGGATATGGCGGGCGACCTTGCGGATCACCTTGGAATCATCGACAACCAGACACGTCTTCATGACCGAAACACCCCGTTACTAGGCCCATTGAAGGGCTTACCCGCCAAACCGTGATCACCCGGTTAATTGATTGCATTCGCGTCGTTTGATGGTCCGTGGACGAGCGCGGTAAGATCGATCGCCAAAATTGGCTCGCCATCGCGCTCGACCGCGCCGCAACCGGCCTGGCGCCACCCCGCGTCGAGCCCGATCCCCGACGGCAGCGGCACGGCGACGAACGGCGCGACATCCTCCAGACTGTCGACCAGCACGGCATAATGATGCCCATCGACCACCGTGATGACCGCCCGCGATCCGGCGATCGCGAGCTTCGGCAGGCCAAGCGCCGCATGCGTATCGATCACCGTCACTACCCGGCTGCGCAACGCGGCCAGTCCGCGGATATGCGGCGCGGCGCGCGGCGTCGGGACGACCGCGCCGATATCGACCACCGACTCGACCTGCGCCGAATCGATCGCGACTCCGCGGCCGGCGATATGCGCGATCAGGAAAAGCTGTTCGCTCATGCCACATTCACCCGTTTGGCGACCGCCGCGAGCAATCCGGCCCGGTCGTATCGATAGACGCGATCGTCGCCGCCGGTGTCGCGCCGGTCGTTGCTGAGACGAAGCACCCGGCCATCGCGCATCGCGGCCGGCGCGGCGTCAGTGGTCAGGATCACGGCCGGCTGCTCGTCGGCGCTCGCCTTGGTCGAAACACGATATCCGGCTTGTTCGAGCACCGGTTTCAGGAAGGTCGCGATCCAGCTGTCGGACTGGCTATCGATCAGGCAGAGCGGCGCCCCTGGACGGACGATATCCAGGGCATCGGGACCAAGCAGCCATTGCGGATCGATCAATTCGACCTGTTCGTCGCCGATTACCACGACGCCCAGGATCGGCCCCGGCTGCGCCGATGGCGAGATGTCGGCCGGAATGGCGACGATGTCGACCGGTTCGGCGATCGCATAGGCGATCTCGGCATCGCCATCCTTGATCCTCAGCACAGCGAGTTCGACATGTCCTTCGATCTCCCCAAGCGCGGCGAGCGGCACGATCCGATCGTCGACCAGCAAGCGCATCCGGCCACCGCTGAACCGTATATTGGAAGCGTGGATCGTCTCGACACGGTCGACGATCGCCAACGGCACTGCGCGGCGGCGGCCATCGAGATCGTCGAACAGCAGCGCGTCGGCCGAGATCGCCTCCGGCTCGATCGCCTCGTCCTCCTCGACCGCCGTATCGCGCGAAAAATTGATCCCGGCTGCCGCGGCGACCCCGGCGCAATCGAGCAAGAGCATCGGCGAGCCGCTGTCGGGCAAGGTCTGGCCGGCATAGATGCCCGTGGCCATCACCGCCGGCGACGCAGGCTTGATCACCAATTCCTCGTGATCGAGCACCGAATCGACCGCGACCGCGAAACTGCCGCCGCTGGCACTGATGATCGCCAGCATGTCGGCCGACATCGGGTCGGTGGCGCGCAGACCCAGCAATGCGGCGAGGTCGACCAGCGGCATGCGGCGATCGCGCACCGTCGCCGCCGGCGTATCGCCCAACAGGTCGACACGGATCGCATCGCCGGAGACATGGACGATCTCCTCGATCGCCTGGCGGGTGACCGCGAAACGCTGCCCGGCGATGCCGATGACGATCGCCGGGATGATCGACAAGGTCAGCGGCACGTGGATCAGGATCCGCAGGCCGCGGTCCTTGGCATTGACCAGATCGATTCGCCCGCCGATCTGCTCGATATTGGCGCGCACGACGTCCATCCCGACACCCCGGCCGGAAATCGCGGTGACCTCGTCCTTGGTCGACAGCCCGGGTTCGAAGATCAGGTCGAGCTTGGCGCGTTCGCTCAGCATCGACAGATCACGGCCGCGCGACTGGCCTGATGCGGTGAGCTTCTGAACCAGCCGATCGGTATCGATCCCGCGGCCGTCGTCGGCGACTTCCAGGATGATCTGATTGCCGGACTGGCGCGCGGAAACGACCAGCCGGCCGACTTCACGCTTTCCCAGGGCGCGGCGTTCCGCAGCGCTTTCGATGCCGTGGTCGATCGAATTGCGGATGATGTGGACGAGCGGATCGCGCATCATCTCGATCATCTCGCGATCGAGTTCGACGTCGGATCCCTCGATCTGGAGCTGCACCGATTTGCCGACTTCGGCGGCCGTATCGCGCACCATGCGCGGCAAAGCGGAGAACAGCGCATCGACCTTCTGCATCCGCGTCCGCGTCACCGTGTCGCGCATCTCCGCCACTGTCAGCGACAGGCGGTCGAGCGCGGCTTCGATCGTCGGATCGACATTCTGGTCGCGCATGCGGCGCGCGAGTTCGTTACGCGCCAGCACCATGTCGGACATGCCCGACATCATGCGGTCGAGCAGATCGGTCGATAGCCGCACGCTGCGATTGGCGACGCGTTGGCCGGTGGGTGCCTGCTGCGCCGCCGGGGCGGCTGCTTCGGCGCCGGCATTGAGCGCCGCGATCAGCAATTCCTCTCCGCTATCGTCGAGCGCGGCGCCGGCGTCGATCGCCTCGACGATCTCGCCGATGCGGTCGACGATCGCCAGCACCGCGGTGACCAATTTCTGGTCGGGCGTCCGCTCGCCCGACCGAACCGCGGCGAGAACGTCCTCAGCGGCATGGCTCAGACGTGCGAGGCGCGGCAGATCGAGGAAGCCGCAGCTCCCCTTCACGGTGTGAACGAAACGGAAAATGGCATCGAGCCGCGCGCGATCAGCCGGGTCGGCTTCCCACGCGACGATCTCGCCCGAGAGCGCGTCTAGCGTCTCGCGCGTTTCGGCAATGAATTCCTGGAGCAGGTCGTCCATGGGTCCCCGAACTTGATGCGCGGTTCGACCTTGGACGAGCAGTGGTAAAAGAGACGTTTACCCGGCGCGAATTGTCACGCCGAACAGTAGCACGGGAGCGTCCGGCTCGGAAATCTGTACGCTACCGTCACCATCGCTGACCAACGAATGGATCAGATAGGCGGCCGCCGCACGCGGCGTGATGACCGTATCGCCCTGTTCGCCGAGCAAAGTCGTGCGCAATTCCTGGTCGAGCACCAGTCGCGGCCCTTCGGCGCGCACCACTATCTCGATATTGCCCGCATTCTCCTCGGCGCCGATATCGAGCTGCCCGCCACGCACCAGCGCATCGCCGGCAATCAGCGCCAGGTTGAGCAGCACCTTGGTCGCGGGCTTCGGCAAGGTGGCTTCCTCGACCATCCAGCCGATGGTCAGCTTGGCATTGTCGCCGAACAGCCCTTCGATCGCCGAACGCGTCTCCCGCGTATCGACCTTTTCACCGAATCCGCCCGCCGCACCGAAGGCAAGTCGGAAGAACTTGAGCTTGTTGGCGGACGCCCGCGCGCTTTCGTTGAGCAATTCAAGACAGCGCGCGCGCATTTCCGGATCATGCTCGTCGGCAAGCAATTCGAGCCCGTTATTGAGCGCGCCCACCGGGCTGAGCAGGTCGTGGCAGAGACGCGAGCAGAGCAAGCTGGCGAAATCGACCGAGGTCATGGTCATTACGGACGTTTCTTTCCTATCGTTGCCTGTCTTCTGGCGCAGCAGGGCGTGACCCGCAACCTGCTAAGCGCCCGATTCGGCAAGTCCGGCCAGGATTGCTCGCGCCTCGGTGTCGACATTATCCTGCCGATCCGCGTCGCTCGGATACTCCACTAAGCGTAGCAGGTCATCGCGTAGTTGAAGTTGCGCGGCCCATGGCAGTTTAGGAACCATGCCTGCTAGGCAGACATATTTATGCCCGCTGTCGGTTCCCCGCAGCACGCGCCGGATCGGTTCGACCAAAGGCTCTCCCAAGGTATTGAGATAGTCGATCAGCGGCATGCAGATCGGCCAGTTCGGATCGGCCGTCCATTGCATCAGGTCGTCGAGGATCGGAGCGATCGCCGGATAGCCCGCCTCGGCGATCAGTGGCACGATGTCCTCGCCCTTGCCGCGAGGGACCAGATGACGGACTTCGCCGGTCATCATCGGGACATGCCGGAAACGCCGCACAACGTCGCTCAACGTCGGTATTGCCACCCGATGGTCCGCTCGTTGCTCGATCGCATGTTCGTCCCAACTATAGACCGAACTTTCGTTAAGTACCCACGCACTGACATCGTCACCCGCGACAATGACCCAAATCCTGCCGTCGACGTCCGCCAGTTCGGTATCGCTTCGCGACGGTTCCGCACAGCCATTCGGATGCGAATGCCAATAGCCGATCAGCTTGCGGCCGCCCGCGCGTTCGGCACGGAGCGCCGCGAAGAGGGCAGCTGGGTCGATCTCGAACATGACCCCACGATTGTCGGCGATGTTACGCGTTGCCTGCCAGCCATCGATCAGGTCGTCGTTGCCGAACAGCAGCCCGCACGCCTCTTCCGGATGCGCCGCGGCCGCCGCGGACCGGATTGCGGCGAGCGCCTCTCTTGAAATTTCCAACCTCATTCCCATCTTCCTACACGAATGGTTCCGGGGGTTTCCATCATCGAAGCAGTGGTTTCGGGCACGGCCAAGGGCTGGCGGCTCGATCGGGCGCTGGCAGATGCCGTGCCCACATTGTCACGCGAGCGGCTGAAGGCGCTGATCTCGTCGGGCGCGGTCAGCGATCCGTCGGGCACGCTGATGCGCGACCCCGCCCGCAAGCTCCTCGGCGGCGAAACCTTCACCGTCACGGTTCCCGTCCCCCGGCCAGCGCATAACGAAGCGCAGGACATTCCGCTCGAAATCGCGTTCGAGGACGAGCATCTGATCGTGATCGACAAGCCCGCTGGCCTCGTCGTCCATCCCGCCGCCGGCAATTTCGACGGCACCCTGGTCAACGCCCTGCTCCATCATTGCGGCGGCAGCCTGTCGGGGATCGGCGGCGTCGCGCGTCCCGGCATCGTCCATCGCATCGACAAGGACACGTCGGGGCTGATGGTCGCGGCGAAGACCGATCGTGCCCATGAAGGCCTTGCCAAGCAGTTCGCCGACCATTCGATAGACCGCCGTTATCGCGCGTTGGTCTCGGGTCATCTGACGACCGCCAGCGGTACGGTTGACGCCCCGCTCGCGCGCAGTCCACAGAACCGCAAGAAAGTCGCGATCGTCCGGACCGGCAAGCGCGCGGTAACGCATTGGCGCAAGATCAAGAGCTTGCACGAGGCTGACTTAGTGGAGTGTAAGCTCGAGACCGGCCGCACTCATCAGGTGCGCGTGCACATGGCGTCGATCGGTCACCCCTTGATTGGAGACCCGGTTTATGGTAGAACAAAACAGGTTCACAGGAAGGTTCTGGAAACCCTGAATTTCCGCCGCCAGGCATTGCACGCGGCGCATCTCGGGTTCATCCACCCCATCACAAGAAACGCTTTGTCGTTCGATAGTGAAATCCCCGCCGACATGCGGGAACTCTTCGATACACTCAGCGATTGAGTTTTGTTGCAGTGCGGCATGCCGCCTCTTTGGGGCTTGCCGGCTGAAAGGTAAGGGAGACTAGGTCATGGCAAATCGCAGCAACGTCCCCGCGACGATTCCTGCTCTCGGTGGAGAGGCAAGCCTCAACCGCTATCTGGCCGAGATCAAGAAGTTCCCGATCCTGACCCCGGAACAGGAATATATGCTCGCCAAGCGCTTTTCGGAGCATGGCGATACCGAGGCGGCGGCGCAGCTCGTCACTTCGCACCTGCGTCTCGTGGCCAAGATCGCGATGGGCTATCGCGGCTACGGCCTGCCCGTCTCGGAACTGATCAGCGAAGGCAATATCGGCCTGATGCAGGGCGTGAAGAAGTTCGAGCCCGATCGCGGCTTCCGTCTCGCCACTTATGCGATGTGGTGGATCCGCGCCTCGATCCAGGAATTCATCCTGCGCTCGTGGAGTCTGGTGAAGATGGGCACCACCGCCGCGCAGAAGAAGCTGTTCTTCAACCTGCGTCGGATGAAATCGAAGCTCGACGCGTTCGAGGATGGTGACCTGAGCCCCGAGAACGTGGCCAAGATCGCCAAGGACCTTGGCGTGACCGAGGACGAGGTCACGTCGATGAACCGTCGCATGGCGATGGGCGGCGATACGTCGCTCAACGTTTCGATGCGCGAGGATGGCGAAGGCCAGTGGCAGGATTGGCTGCAGGACGATGCGCCTTTGCAGGATTCGGTTGTCGCCGAGGCGCAGGAGGCGGATGTCCGCCACAGCCTGCTGACCGAAGCGATGGACGGCCTTAACGAGCGCGAGCGTCATATCCTGACCGAACGCCGGCTGACCGACGATCCCAAAACGTTGGAAGAACTCAGCCAGGTCTATGGCGTGTCGCGCGAGCGCGTTCGCCAGATCGAGGTCCGCGCGTTCGAGAAGCTGCAGAAAGTGATGATGCGACTGGCCGGCGAAAAGCGGCTGATCGCGGCGTAAGTCGCCCGCTGGTCTGCGCTCGGTCACGGCCATTGCCGGTACGGAGCGCGGACCGTAGATCGGGCGGATGAGCAGCAAGTTCGTCGTCATCGGAGGAGGCGCCGCCGGCATCGCTGCCGCGCGGCGCCTTGTCGATTCGGGCGCTGACGTCCTGCTACTCGAGGCGAGCGGGCGGATCGGCGGGCGAGCACACACTGTACGCGTCGGCCGTGAGGCGCTCGACCTCGGCTGTTCGTGGCTGCATTCGGCCGATCGCAATCCCTGGACGCGGATCGCACTGGCCGAGGGATTCCAGATCGACCGCACCCCGGCGCATTGGCGCGAACAATGGCGTGATCTCGGTTTTCCGGCCGCCGACCAGGAGGCGTTCCAGGCAGCGTATCAGCAATTCTCCGAGCGCGCTCTGGCCTATCGCGACGGCCCCGACCGGGCGTTGTCGGACTTCATCCAGCCCGACAATCCGTGGCGCCCGTTGATCGATGCGATTTCGGGCTATGCCAATGGCGCCAATCTCGGCGCCGTCTCGCTGCACGATTGGGCGGCGTATGAAGACGCCGCGGGCGACGATAATTGGCGGCTGGTCGAAGGCTATGGCACGCTGATCGCCGCCTACGGCAAGCGCCTGCCCGTCCGGCTCGATTGCCCCGTTTCGATGATCGACCATCGCGGCCCGCGCATGCGCCTCGTCACGCCGCACGGGCTGGTCGAGGCCGATCGCGTGATCGTCGCGGTGCCGACGCCAATCATCGCCGATGGCGATCTGACCTTCGACCCGCCGCTCGACGCCACGCGCGAGGCCGCCGCCGCACTCCCGCTTGGGCTCGCCGACAAGGTCTTCCTGGGCATTCGCGGCGACGATTATCCGCACAATGCGCATTTGATCGGCAATCCGCACAACGCGTGCACGGCGAGCTATCAGGTCGGTTATCTCGGCCGCCCGGTCGTCGAGGCGTTCTTTGGCGGCGATTGCGCCGAGGCGATCGAGCGCGAAAGCGACCTCGGCGCCGCCGATTTCGCGATCGGCGAGCTCGCGCGCCTGCTCGGCAACGACTGGCGATTGCGGCTCCAGCCGCTCGCGCGGACGCGCTGGCGCGCCGAGCGCTTCATTCGCGGCAGCTATTCGCATGCCCGGATCGGCCAAGCCGGACAGCGCCGCATGCTTGCCCAGCCCCATGACGACCGCATCTTCTTTGCCGGCGAAGCCTGTTCGGCGAGCGACTTCTCGACCGCGCATGGTGCGTATGAGACAGGTATCATCGCCGCCGAAGAGGCTCTTGCCGCCGACCGCCGACCGCGGATAGTGGCGAGCATGCCGTTGATGACGGCACCCTCGCCCCACCCCACCGACATCGCGACGACACAGGCCGATCCCGATCCCATGCCCGCCAGAGCCAAACCCCGCCGCCCTTTCCTTCGCCGCCTGTTCGGCTGGATCTGGAAAGGCGCCCTCGCCTTCGTGATCGTCAGCGTGCTGTGGGTCGGCATCTACCGCTTCATCAATCCGCCCTTCACTTTCACGATGCTGGGCGATGTGCTGCACGGCCAGTTGATCACCAAGCAGTGGATGTCGATCGACCGCATGGATCCCAACATGCCGCGCGCCGCGATCGCCGGCGAGGATGCGCGCTTCTGCCTGCACGACGGGTTCGATTTCAGCGCGCTGCGGCAGGCCTATCAGCGCAACCAGAAAGGCGGTCGCATCCGCGGCGGATCGACGATCAGCCAGCAGACCGCCAAGAACGTCTTCCTGATCCAGGGCGGCGGCTATGTCCGCAAGGGCTTCGAGGCATGGTTCACCTTCCTGATCGAACATCTGTGGGGCAAGCGCCGGATCATGGAAGTCTATCTCAACGTCGCCGAGACCGGGATCGGTACCTATGGCGCCAATGCCGGGTCGATCCGCTATTTCGGCCATGACGCGTCGACCATGTCGTCGACCGAGGCCGGACGGATCGCGGCGGTTCTGCCGCTGCCCAAGAAGCGCGCCGCGATCGACCCGCGCGGCTTCGTCCGCCGCCACGGCAATGCGCTGGCGAAGTACGTCAATGTGGTGCGGGGCAACGGGCTCGACAGTTGCGTGCGATAGCCCCGAGCGACGTTCGACTCATTCCGAGAGATGTGAGTCGGCTCGAGGCGCGGACCGCTCTCCGCACCGAAGGCGTTGAGGAACGTACGCTCAATGCCGATTGGCGCCGCCGCGCAGAAACGCGCTTATGGCGTCGGCCGTCGCATCCGGTTGCTCCTCGGGAAAGAAGTGTCCGCCCGATACTGCGTGCCCATGAACGTCCTCCGCCCAACGACGCCAAATGCCCAATGGTCCGCCGGCATCGCCGTACCATTCTGCCAACCCGCCTTTGTCGCTCCACAATGCCAGCAAACGACATCGGATGCGGCGGCCCGTTTCCCAATCGGCGCGATCGATTTCCCGATCGATCCCGGCCGCGGCTCGATATTCTTCGCAGATCGCATGGACGTGCGCAGGATCACCAAGCGCTGCGACATAGGCTTCGCGCAGCGACGGAGGAAAAGTGTCGGGGGGGGGGGGAACCCATTCGGATAAGGCATTGTCGACGACCGCCTCTGGTGCTGCAAGCAGGAGTCGCTCCGGCAAGGGAGCGGGTTGAGCGAGCAGGGAGAACGGCCAGAAGGACAGCGCGAGCCGCGCATCGGCCCTTTCCCAAACCTCATCGGTGGGAATGACGTCCAGCACGGCGACGGCAGTCACTTTGTCGGGGTGGTCCAGTGCCGCGCGATAGGCGACGCGGCCGCCGCGATCATGGCCGATGACCGCGAATGCTTCATGACCAAGCGCCTTCATCACCTCGACCAGGGTCGATGCGAGCGCCCGCTTGGACACCGCGCTATGGCCTTCGCCATCGACCGGGCAATCGCTGCGGCCATAACCGGGCAGATCGGCTGCCACGACGGTGAAATCGCTCGCCAGCAATGGCGCGATACCGTGCCACATCAAGCTCGTTTCCGGAAAGCCATGGAGGAGCAGAATTGGCGGGCCCGCCCCGCCTACGAGGCAGAAGACCATGCTGCGATCGGTCATCACCTTCCGGCTGGCGAACCCATTTATTCCGTTTGGCGTCATCATCGGGAAACGCGTCGGCGCTGACAGGGTTCAGGCCGGTCCCAGCCAGCGAACGTGGTGCTTGCGGCCCGGAGGTGCTATCCGAGGGCAAACAGCATAACGCGCGCCAAAATGGCGTTATCGGCGGCACGGCGGGCTAGCTGCGGCAATCCGTTCAGAACGGAAGCTTGAACCCCGGCGGCAGCGGCAGGCCCTGCGTCATCTTGGCCATTTCGGCGTTCGATGCCGCATCCGCCTTTGCCCGTGCGTCATTGAACGCCGCGACGATCAAATCCTCGAGCATCTGCTTCTCCGACGGCTGGAGCAGCGACGGATCGATATCGACGCCGATGATCCGGCCCTTGGCCGACGCCTTCACCTTGACCATGCCGCCGCCTGACGCGCCTTCGACCTCGATCTGGTCGAGCCCGTCCTGTGCCTTGGCCAGCTCGGCCTGGACGTTCTGCGCCATCGCCATAATGTCTTCGAGACTCTTCATCCCAGTGCTTCCTTGTTGATGCGTTCGAGCACCGCGTCGGGGAATGTCTCCAACGCTGCCTTCACGATAGGGGTTTCCATGACTGCGGCGCGTTCGGCCTCTTCCTCGGCCTTGCGGCGTTCGGCAAGCGTTGCCTCGCCCTCGGCGTCCTCGGTCGTCACTTTCCATTTCGCGCCGGTCAGCTCGCCCAGACGCGCGGCAAGTGTCGCCGGCAAATCGGCGGGCAAGGGCCGCGAGGTGCTGAGCACCAGCTCGGGCGCCTCGTAGCGCACGACCCGGGCGTTGGCGGTCAGATGCGACAACAACGCGCCGCCGCCATTGGCGCGCACCAGCTCGACCATCGCCTCGAAACTGGCGGGCAGCGTCTGGACGGTTGCCGGAGCGGACGACGGCGCCGCGCTCGCGGCGGTCGGCGCCATGGTTGGCGCGCCCCCCGCCGCGATCTGCCGCGCGAGTTCGCCGGGATCGGGCAGACTGGAGGCATGGACGACGCGGAGCAACGCCATTTCGCCGGCCTCGATCGGCAGGGCGGCGCGCGCGACTTCCTCATGCCCCTTGAGCATCAATTGCCACAATCGATGGAGCGCCGGGAAGGACAGCAGCCGCGCCCAGCCCTGATAGGCATCGCGCTCCTCGGCCGATTGCGCGGGATCGGCATCACCACCCAGCTTCGCCAAGGTCACGGCATGCACCGTCTCAAGCAGGCCGCGCAGCACTGACTGGGGATCGACGCCGAGATCATATTGCCGGCGCAACGCCGCCAGCGCGCCGGGTGCGTCGCTGTCGAGCAAGAGCGCGAACAAGTCGCGGATCGCGGCACGATCGGATAAACCGAGCATCGCCCGCACGGCCGGCGCCGTGACACCGCCGCCTTCCATACCGGCATGCGCGATCGCCTGATCGAGGATCGACAGGCCGTCGCGCGCCGATCCGTCCGCCGCGCGCGCGATCAGCGCCAGCGCTTCAGGCTCCGCTTCCGCGCTCTCCAACTCGACGATGTGCGCGAAATGCGCCGCCAATTTGTCCGCCGGAATGCGCCTGAGATCGAATCGCTGGCATCGCGACAAGACGGTCACCGGAACCTTCTGCACCTCGGTCGTCGCCAGCAGAAACGTCACATGTTCAGGTGGTTCTTCCAATGTCTTCAGAAGCGCATTGAACGCGTTCTTCGACAGCATATGAACTTCGTCGATGATGTAGATCTTGAACCGCGCGCCGAAGGCGGCGAGCCGCGCGGCGTCGATCACTGCGCGCATGTCGTCGACGCCGGTATGGCTGGCGGCGTCCATCTCGATCACATCGATATTACGCCCTTCGGCGATCGACACGCAGGGGTCGCACACACCGCACGGGTCGATTGTCGGACCGCCCTGCCCGTCTGGCCCGATACAGTTCAGCGCCTTGGCAATCAGCCGCGCGGTCGAGGTCTTGCCGACCCCACGTACGCCGGTCAGCAGGAACGCATGCGCCAGCCGGCCTCGCCGAATCGCGTTGCCCAGCGTCTGGACCATCGCGTCCTGGCCGATCAGCTGATCGAAATTCTGCGGCCGGTACTTGCGCGCAAGCACGCGGTACGCGGTTTCCTTGGGCTGCGGCGGCTCGCCGAGATCGAAAGAGTCGGACATCGACCCTTATCTAGGGTCGGCGAGCCTGATTGTCGAAGCCTTACCAGCGGCGGAAGCACACGCGGTGCGGCCGGCCCCAACGCCACGAGGTGCGGCACACCAAGCGCGAACCGCGCCAGCGATATGGCCGGCCATAGGCATAACGCGGACCGTAATAGCCGCGGCCGCGATAACCGTAGCCGCCGCGATAGCCATAGCCGCGACCTCGCCAGCCGCGGTCGCCACCCCGCCAGCCACGATTGCCGTTGCGCCAGCCATTGTGGCGGCCGCGATCATACTGGCCTGCGGTTGCGGTGATGCCGGAGGGTGCCGCGAGCGGCGTGGCGATCGTCGTCGACCGCGTCAGCGACGTTTCGGCCGAAGCAGGGCTGATCGCCGACATGCCGGCAACAGCCAGCAGGACGGCGAATAATCGAGTGATACGCATACAGGACTCCTTGCCTTGTGGGTCAGAGGCACTGTCGAAATGCACGAAAGCGCTGTCGCGTTCCGTATCGGCTTTGAGCGACCTTGTGCGTCGATCCTGATCCATTTCGGATGCGATCGCCGCGATATGCGAACGGTCCGGTGCGGCTCTGGCAAGCGGCCGAGCGTCGCGCCGCCGTGCGGTTGGACAGGCCAATGTTTCAATGGAGGCAGGTGGGAGCCGGAACGACCCGCAACGAAATCGTTACGGCTGCTTCCTTCCGGACCTGACCGGGTTGGCGACGATTGCGTCCGCCCGACTCCCGCCGCGCATATGGCGGGATCGGGCGGCGCTTTCAAGCCATTAGAAGACCGCTGCTACCAGCGAACACGGACTTTGCGGCAGGTCCGAACCTTATGGCCATGACGCCAGCGCACCGTGCACACCTTCTTCCACTTCCATCCATGATGACCATGGCCCCAGCGTTCGGGCGCGGGCGCAGCACTGGCGGGAGCGACCGGCGTGAGTGCCGAGGCGGCAAGGACTCCAGCAGCAACAATAGCGAGAAATTTCATGGCGTGTCTCTCCATGTTTTCCGCCCCCCGGCGCGTCCAAACGCCTATCATGTGCATGCCGTTCCATGAACGAAATAATGCTTAGTCACGGTAATCGGAGAAAAATTTAGGTCAGCGACCCTGCATGTTTTTTGCTTCGGACGGAATCCGCACGGTCAACGTTTCGAGCACGTCGCTCAACCAGATCTGGCATGCGAGTCGGCTATATCGCGTGGCCCCGGCGGCAAGGTCGAGCATGTCTTCCTCCTCCTCGACCGCGGGAGGCAATTTCGCGAAATCGTCGGCATCGATGATCACGTGACAGGTCGAGCAAGCCATCTGGCCCTCGCACGTCCCTTCGAGCGGCTCGCCGGCGTTTTGCGCCAGGTCGAGCAGGCGGTCGCCCGGCCGCGCCTCGACTTCGCGCGTCGCACCGTCGCGCTCGATGAAGATCACGCGCGTCACGCCGCGATTCTCTGCGCACGGGCGGCAACGTCGATGCGCTTGAGCGCGTTCACCAATTCCTCCTCGGTCGTATAGCGCCCGAAACCAATCCGGATGCTGTTGCGGGCCTGCGCGTCGCTCAACCCGATCGCCTCGAGCACATGGCTCGGTCGTCCCGACCCGCTGGCGCAGGCCGACCCCGCCGAAAAGGCGATGTCGCGCAGATCGGACATCAATCGCGCGACGTCCAGCCCGTCACGCCGAATGTTGAGATTGCCGCGATAGCGATGCTCCATCGACCCGTTGACAACCCAGTCCCTCCCTAGCGTCTCTCGCGCAACCGACCATAACCTCTCGACATGCGCAGCATCCCGATCGCGCCGCGTCGCCATCAGCGCCGCTGCCGCGCCGAATCCCGCGCATAAAGCCGGGCTGAGCGTGCCCGAGCGCCCCGCCGCTTCCTGTCCGCCGCCATGGAGCAACGGCGCCAGCGCGATCCCCTCGCGAATCCACAGCGCGCCGATGCCCTTGGGTCCATGGATTTTGTGCGCCGACAACGCGATGAGGTCGCAGTCCTCGGGAATCGCCGTCCGGCCATAACCTTGCACGGCATCGCAAAGGAACAGGGCGCCCGCTCGATGCGCCAGATCGGCCAGCTTGGCGATCGGCTGGATCACCCCGATCTCGTTATTGACCAGCATCGCCGCGACCAGCTTCACCCCTGGCCGGATCGCCGCGCGGGCCGCGTCGAGATCGACCAGGCCGTCATGCCGCACCGGCAACACCACTGCCCCGCCAACGGCCTCCACGGTGTCGAGCACAGCGGCATGTTCGGTGGCGATGGTGACGACCGAGCCGCCGGCACCCTTGATCGCCCAGTTGAGCGCCTCGGTCGCGCCGCCGGTGAAGCTGACCGTACCCCCGGCCGGCAACAACGCCGCGACCTGACCGCGTGCGACCTCGACCGCAGCCTTGGCGGCACGCCCCGGCCCGTGCGCCGAATGCGGATTGGCATGCTGGTCGCGCAACCAGGGCAACATCGCCTCCAGCGCCTCGGGCGCGAGCGGCGTGGTCGCCTGATAATCGAGATAGATCATGCCGCGCGCGCCAGCGATGATGCGATTTCGCGCCAGGTCGCGACGAAAGCGTCGAGCTCGGCCCGCGTGGTCGCGCGTCCGAAGCTCACCCGCACCACTTCCTGCGATGCCTGGATCTCCCAGCCCATCGCCGACAGCACATGGCTCGGCTTCATGCTGCCGCTCGCGCAGGCGCTTCCCGCTGACACAGCGATCCCGGCCATGTCGAAGCGAATCAACTGGGTCGTCGCCGCAACGCCAGGCATGCGGTACGAACCGATCGCCGGATGGCGGAGCGCCTCGACCAGCACGGGTTCGCCGCCTGACGCCTGGATCTCCTTGTCCAGATAGGCACGCAATTCTCCATAGCGAGCGACGTCCTCGGGCTCGCCCAGCGCCGCGGCATAGCCGACGATGCCGGGCATATTCTCCGTCCCCGGCCGGTATCCCCGCTCCTGACCTCCGGTCGGATCGAGCGCTGCGAGATCGCGAACGAGCAAGGCACCGACGCCGATCGGCCCACCACGTTTATGCGCCGACAGCGCGACGAAATCGGCGTGCCGCGCGACGTCACGATCGGTGCCGACCGGCATCTGCGCGGCATCGACCAACAGCAGATGACCGGCGGCACGGACCTGTTCGGTCAATTCGGCGATCGGCTGGCGGATTCCGGTTTCGCTATTGGCCCATTGGATCGCGACGATCGCACGCCCTTTACCCGCCATCGCAGCATCGAGCGCTTTCCGATCGACCAGGCCTGCTGCATCGACCGGAATCAGTGCGATGTCGTACGCCGCGCGGAGCACCGCATCGTGCTCGACCGCGCTCGCCAGCCGGCGCGTCACCGCCGAGCGGGTCAGCGCGATCGCAAGCGCCTCGCTCGATCCACTGGTGAACAACACCTCGCCCGGCCAGCCATAGGCTGCGGCGATTTGCGTCCGGGCCTTCTCCAGCATCGCCTTGGCCGCGCGGCCTTCGGCATGCGGTGACGACGGATTGGCCCAGCGCGCGAATCCGTCAGCCATCGCCTCACGCGCCGCCGGTAGCAGCGGCGTGGTTGCGGCATGGTCGAGATAGATTCGCTCTGTGACCATCGGTCCGATTCGTTCCAATTGCGTGTTGGGGCCTGCTGCCTATATAGCGCGCAACCTTTAGCGCCACACCGGCGCCTCTGCGGCTAAAAGAACAGGACACGATGCCCGAAGTCATTTTTCCCGGCCCCGAGGGCCGCCTCGAAGGTCGTTTCGCCCCCGCGCCCAAGCCGCGCGCACCGGTCGCGATGATCCTGCATCCCCATCCGATGTCGGGCGGCACGATGAACAACCGCATCGTGATCGAGCTCTACAAGACGTTCCAGCGCCGCGGCTTCGCGACGCTGCGCTTCAATTTCCGTGGCGTCGGCAAGAGCCAGGGCGTGTTCGATAACGGCATCGGCGAATTGAGCGACGCGGCCTCCGCGCTCGACTGGGTGCAGAGTTTCCACCCCGAGGCGTCGACCACCTGGGTCGCCGGGTTCGGGTTCGGCGCCTGGATCGGCATGCAACTGCTGATGCGCCGTCCGGAAATCCGCGGTTTCATCTCGATCGCGCCGCCGGCGAACATGTTCGATTTCACGTTCCTCGCTCCCTGCCCGGCATCGGGCATCATCATCCAGGGCGAGAATGACGAGGTCGTGACGCCGATCGCGGTGCAAAAGCTGGTCGACAAGTTGCGCACCCAGAAACACATCACGATCCACCACGACACGATTCCCAAGGCGAACCATTTCTTCGAGCACGAAATGGGCGAACTGATGGGTAGCGTGGACAAGTATCTGGATATGCGACTCGATCCCAACTCGCCGATTCGGTGAGCTCGACGGACACCTTCGGCCCTCCCCATCGCGAATGGGGAGGATCGTCGGGAACTCTGGCCAAACCTGGCCGGTCCCGCTAGCGTCCCGCTCCATGCAGTTCCTCAAGATCCTCTTCTGGTGCCTGATCAGCTTCGTCGCGGCGATCTTCACTTATGGCAATTGGAGCTGGGTAACGATCAACCTGTGGGGCGGATTGGTCGCGGAAGTGAACCTTCCCTTCATGATGTTGTTCATGTTTCTCGCCGGGGTGATCCCGACCTGGCTCTATTACCGGACGATCCGCTGGCGCTTGACGCAGCGGCTGACGACCGCGGAGCGGGTGATCGCGGATCTGAAGCCAGTGGTGCCGATGGGTGCCGATCCCGGCCCCGTGCTCGCCGCGCCGGTCGCGGAAGCCGCACCGCCGGCACCGCGCACGCCGCCGAAACAGCCGCCGCTTGAGCTGACGCCATGACCAGCCGCGTCTACGTCGCGCTCGACACTCCTGACATCGACAAGGCGAAGGCGATCGCCAAGCGCGTTCGCCACCATGTCGGCGGCATCAAGCTCGGCCTCGAATTCTTCATGGCCAATGGGCGCCACGGCGTGCTGGAGATGCACGAGTTGGGGCTGCCGATCTTTCTCGACCTCAAGCTGCACGACATTCCCAACACCGTCGGCAAGGCGATCCAGGCGTTGCGCGGCCTCGAACCCGCGGTGCTGACCGTCCATGCCAGTGGCGGCCGCGCGATGCTGGAGGATGCCAAAGCGGCGGCACCGAGTAACACCAAGGTCGTCGCGGTGACGATGCTGACGAGCCTGGATGAGAACGATCTTCGCGCGACCGGGGTCCAGGGATCGTCGCACGATCAAGTGCTGCGGCTCACCGAACTGGCGATGGACGCCGGAGTCGATGGCATCGTGTGTTCGGGCGAGGAAGTCCGCGCGGCGCACAAATTGTGGCCCAAAGGCTTCTTCGTCGTGCCGGGTGTCCGCCCGGCCAATGGTGCCATCGGCGATCAGAAGCGCGTGGTGACGCCGCGTGCGGCCGTCGACGCAGGCGCCTCGATCCTGGTGGTCGGTCGGCCGATCACCGCGGCGGAAGACCCCGACCTCGCGGCGCGCGAGATCGGCGCAACGCTCTGATTATGAAGTTGGCGCGCGGAGCGCTGACGGTCGGCCTGCTCGCTGCAGCCGCATTGGGCTTGCCGGCGCAAGCCGCGTCCGATTCCGACTATATCGTCATGCCGTTCGATCAGGCGAAAGCGCTGCTGTCGCAATGTTCCCGCCCGACGCCTCTGCTGGGCGAGCAAGGTTGGAGTCCTTCACCAAGCGATATCGCGCTGTTCGAAGCGGCACTCCCCAACGCACTGGCCCCGGCAGCTGCCAAACACCCGTTTCTCAAAGCGGTACCTAAAGGCTGGCTGCGCCAATATGTCGGGATGATCCGCAAAGGGCATCGGGTCATCTACGGCAATTTCTTCCCGTCCGGGTTTGACGGCAAATTCAACTATTGGCGTCGCGAGGCCGTCGCCGTTTGTGACGGCGGAGCTGCATTCTTCGGCGCGGAGTTCGACGCCGATCGCAATGTGATCACCAACATCGAATTCAACGGTTACGCATGACGCCTTTGACTGTTCGACCCGCGGCCATCGATGACCTTCCCGCGCTCCAACCGCTGATCCAACGCGCCTATCGCGGCGACGACGCCCGCGCCGGCTGGACGCATGAAGCTGATCTGCTCGACGGCGAACGGATCGGGGTCGACGAGTTGGGGGCAATGATCGCCGATCCGACCGAACGCCTGCTGGTCGGGTTCGATGGCGATCGCATGGTCGGCTGCGTCCGCGTCGCCAATTCGGGCGGCGGGCTCGCCTATCTCGGGTTGCTCTGCGTCGATCCCAGGCTGCAAGCGGGCGGCTATGGCAAGCAATTGATCTCCGCTGCAGAAGCCACAGCGCACCAGGAGTTCGCCGCCGACCGGATCGAAATGACGGTGATCGACAAGCGCGCCGAGTTGATCGCCTTCTATGCGCGCCGCGGGTATGCGCAGGTCGGAACGCGCGACTTTCCGGTGGTGGTCGATCCGCCGCTTCACATGGTTGTGCTGGAAAAGCCGCTCGGCTGAACCCCCGCTTCACCGTCCATTCGCGCCGAGCCACTCCCGCATGGCCATCCGCCCCTCGACGCGTCTATAGCGCCGCCATGTCTCGCGTCACCGCCAAGATCTGCGGCCTCAGCACGCCCGAAACGCTCGATGCCGCGATTGCCGGCGGGGCGAGTCATGTCGGGTTGATGTTCTTCGCGCCCTCGCCGCGCAATCTGACGTTCGATGCGGCCGCGAGCCTCGCCGCCCGCATACCGGCAAGCGTGTCACGCGTAGGCGTCTTCGTTGACCCCGACGACGCTTTGCTCGAAGCCGCCATTGCCGCCGCCAAGCTCGATGCCGTCCAGTTGCATAGCACAACGCCCGCTCGCGCCGCCGCGATCAGAGCACGCATTCCGGTGTGGGTGGCCATCGCGGTCAAGACGAGCGCCGATCTCGATAGTGCGCTCAACTATCGGGGCGCGGCCGATAAAATCCTGTTTGACGCCAAGACCCCTGAAGGCGCGACCCGGCCGGGCGGCATGGGAATCAGGTTCGATTGGAGCCTGCTCGATGGGTTCCGCCACGCCATGCCTTGGGCGCTATCGGGCGGACTCACACCCGATAACGTGGCAGAAGCGGCAACTCGCACCGGCGCGACACTGGTTGACGCCTCATCCGGGCTGGAGTCCGCACCCGGCGTCAAGGATGTGGACAAGATCGCCGCGTTCCTTAAAGCGGTGGCGCAATGTTGATGCCGATCCTCCCTGCCCTGCGCATCCCGCAACGATGGCGCTGATCGCTGTTCGAAGCGATTGGACCCATGTTGTGACGAGGAAATAACGGTAATGTCGGACCCTGCTCTTTTGTCGAATTCGTATCGCACCCAGCCCGACGATCGCGGGCATTTCGGTCAGTTCGGCGGCCGCTTCGTCGCCGAGACGCTGATGCCGCTGATCCTCGACCTTGAGCGCGAATATCGTGCGGCCAAGGCCGATCCCGCCTTCGCGCAGGAATTCGAGGATTTGCTCGAACATTATGTCGGCCGCCCGAGCCCGCTTTATTATGCCGAGCGCCTCACCGCGGCGATTCGCGCGGGGTCGGAACCGGGCAAGGGTGCGCAAGTATGGTTCAAGCGCGATGAGCTCAACCATACCGGCGCGCACAAGATCAACAATTGCATCGGCCAGATCCTGCTCGCGCGCCGCATGGGCAAGACGCGGATCATCGCCGAAACGGGCGCCGGTCAGCACGGCGTCGCCACCGCGACCGTCTGCGCGCGGTTCGGTCTGCCCTGCGTCATCTATATGGGCGCCAAGGACGTCGAGCGGCAGCAGCCCAACGTTTTCCGGATGAAGCTGCTCGGCGCCGAGGTGATCCCGGTCACCAGCGGCGCGAACACGCTCAAGGACGCGATGAACGAGGCGCTGCGCGACTGGGTCGCCAACGTCCACGACACGTTCTACATCATCGGCACCGCGGCGGGCCCGCATCCCTATCCCGAACTGGTCCGCGACTTTCAGTCGGTGATCGGCAAGGAAGCGCGCGCGCAGATGCTGTCGCGGATCGATCGCCTGCCCGATTTGCTGGTCGCGGCGATCGGTGGCGGGTCGAACGCGATCGGGCTGTTCCATCCCTTTCTCGACGATCCCGACGTCCGCATGCTCGGCGTCGAGGCGGCGGGCGAAGGGCTCGAGCGCAAGCATGCGGCGAGCCTGGCGGGCGGATTCCCCGGCATTCTTCACGGCAACCGCACCTATCTGCTCCAGGACGATGACGGCCAGATCGCCGAGGCGCATTCGATTTCGGCGGGGCTCGACTATCCCGGCATTGGCCCCGAACACGCGTGGCTCAAGGAAATCGGTCGGGTCGATTACACCTCGGCAACCGACGAGGAAGCGCTCGACGCCTTCCAGCTCTTGTGCCGGACCGAGGGTATCATTCCCGCGCTAGAACCTTCGCACGCAATCGCAGCTGTTGCCAAGAAGGCGCGGGAAATGGACGAGAATCAGATCATCCTGGCGAACCTGTGCGGACGTGGCGACAAGGACATCTTTACCGTCGCCGAGGCGCTGGGGGTGCGGATATGAGACTGAACTTGCGACAGGCAATCACCAGCGCGATGGTCGGCGGCATCGCAGCCGCCCTGGCCAGTTTGGTCCTCCATCACGGCGTATTCGGCGCAAGCCAGTTCACCTTTGCCGCGATCCTGGGCCTCGCGATCGGTGCCTCACGCCTCGTCGAGCTTGGGAAGAAGCGATGACCCGCCTCTCCCAAGCCTTCGCCAAGGGGCACCCCGCCCTCGTCGCCTTCGTCACCGCGGGCGATCCCGGCCGTTTCGCGACCGGGCCGATCCTCGACGCCTTGGTTGAGGGCGGCGCCGATGTGATCGAACTCGGCATGCCATTCACCGATCCGATGGCGGACGGCCCCGCCATTCAGGCAGCGAATTTGCGCAGTCTCGCGGCGGGTACGACCACGGCCGACATCCTCGCCATCGCGATGGCGTTCCGTGAGCGTCATCCGAATGTGCCGCTGGTCCTGATGGGCTATGCCAATCCGATGACACGGCGCGGCGCCGACTGGTTTGCCGAGCGCGCCAAGGAAGCCGGAGTCGATGGCGTGATCTGCGTGGACATTCCGCCCGAGGAAGACGATTCGCTCGGCCCGGCGCTGCGCGGCAATGGCATCGACCTGATCCGCCTCGCTACCCCGACCACCGACTCCGAGCGACTGCCGACCGTTCTCGAAGGCGCCAGCGGATTTCTCTATTACGTCTCGGTCGCGGGCATCACCGGCAAGCAACAAGCGGTGCAAGCCTCGATCGAGGAAGCCGTCGCGCGCCTCAAGGCCGCCACCAAGCTGCCTGTCGCGGTCGGCTTCGGCGTCCGCACGCCCGATCAGGCCGCGGCGATCGCGCGGGTCGCCGATGGCGTCGTGGTCGGCTCGGCGATCGTCGAACTGGTCGGCCAGCATGGCAAGGATGCAGCCGAGCCGGTGCGCGCCTATATCGAGAGCCTCGCAAGCGCGATCCGCGCCGCCAGAAAGGAAATGGCATGAGCTGGCTGACCAACGTCCGCAATGCGCTGTCGTACGTCATCCCCAAGAAGGAGAGCCCCGACACCCTGTGGCACAAGTGCAAAGGGTGCGGGCAGATGGTGTTCCAGAAGGAACTGGCGGACAATCTCTACGTCTGCCCCAATTGCGCGCATCACGAGCGGATCGGGCCCGATGTGCGGTTCGCGCAGATTTTCGACGCCGGTTCGTTCACGACGCTGACCCCGCCCAAGGTCCAGGACGACCCGCTCAAGTTCCGCGACCAGAAGAAATATACCGACCGCATCAAGGCGGCACGCGCTGCCACCGGTGAGAGCGATGCGCTGATCAACGCAACCGGCACGATCGAGGGCCGCAAGGCGGTGGTCGGCGTCCAGGATTTCGCCTTCATGGGCGGATCGATGGGACTCGCCGTGGGTGAAGCCTTCGTGCGGGGCGTCGAAGCGGCGATCAGCGAAGGCGCGCCCTATATCATCTTCACCGCAGCCGGCGGCGCGCGGATGCAGGAAGGTATATTGAGCCTGATGCAGATGCCGCGCGCGACGGTCGCGATCCAGATGCTCCACGATGTCGGCTTGCCGTACATCGTCGTGCTGACCGACCCGACCACCGGCGGCGTCACCGCGAGCTATGCGATGCTCGGCGACGTACAGATTTCGGAGCCGGGCGCGTTGATCGGCTTTGCCGGCCAGCGGGTGATCGAACAGACGATCCGCGAGAAGCTGCCCGAGGGATTCCAGCGCGCCGAATATCTGCTCGACCACGGCATGCTCGACATGGTCACGCCGCGGGCGGAACTGCGCCCGACCCTGGCGCGGCTGATCGATTACATCGGCGGGCAGCGCAAGGCGGCGTAAACTCCCCTCCCGCTTGCGGGAGGGGCTGGGGGAGGGCATGTCTTTCTCCGTGATTTGTAACAGCCCCTCCCCCAGCCCCTCCCATAAATGGGAGGGGAACTAAGATGCCCGACCACGCCGTCTCGACCGATCCCGCGGTGCAGCGTCAGCTTGACCGGCTATGGGCGCTCTCGCCGGGCGCCGACATCCTCGGTCTCGAGCGCATCACCGAATTGCTCGAACGCATCGGCAACCCGCATGAGCGCTTGCCCCCGGTCCTCCATGTCGCCGGCACCAACGGCAAAGGATCGACCTGCGCTTTCCTGCGCGCGGCGATCGAGGCGGCGGGCTACACGACGCATGTCTATTCGAGCCCGCATCTCGTTCGCTTCAACGAGCGCATTCGGCTCGCGGGCACGCTGATCGAGGATGCCGAGCTGGCGCCGCTGCTCGAGGAAGTGCTCGACGCCGGTGGCGATATCGGCGCGAGCTTCTTCGAGGTGACGACTGCCGCGGCGTTCCTCGCCTTCGCCCGCACGCCCGCCGATGCCTGTATCGTCGAGGTCGGGCTCGGCGGGCGGCTTGACGCGACCAACGTCATCATGCAGCCGATCGTCACCGGCATCGCGCAGCTGGGGATCGACCACGAGCGCTTCCTGGGCACGACGATCGAGGACATCGCCGCTGAAAAGGCCGGCATCGCCAAACCGCAAGTGCCGCTGGTCACGATGCGCTATGCGCCGTCGGTCGAGGCGCGGGTCAATGCGGTCGCACGAACCGCCGGAGCGCCGGTATCGCCCGAAGGCAGGAATTGGTTCTGGGCCGCCGATGACGGCCGCCTCACTTATCGCGACGCCGCGGGCAAGGTGCAGACGCCGTTGCCGGTACTGGCCGGGCCGCACCAGCCGGGCAATCTCGCTTTGGCGATCGCCATGCTCCATCATCAAAAGACGCTGACCATCCCACCCGACGCCTTTGTCGCCGCTGCCGAGCACGCCACCTGGCCGGCCAGGATGCAGTTACTCGGCGACGGGCCGCTGACGCGTATGTTGCCACCCGGCAGCGAGATTTGGCTCGATGGCGGCCATAACGCCGCCGCCGGCGCCAGTGTCGCCGTCGCATTGCGCGAGGTGCTGGAGCATCGCGACACCAAAGGTGCGCACATGATCGTGGGCATGCTGTCCAACAAGGACCCCGCCGGACTGCTCGGACCGTTCGCCGGGCTGGCCGCGAGCTTCCATGCCGTTCCGGTCGGTGGCCATGAATGTCACAGCGCGGAGGTGCTGGGTGCGGTCGCCCGCGACATCGGCATGGCGTCCCAGGCAGCGGAGACGGTGGAGGCAGCGCTGCGCGCGATCGCAGGCGACGCCAAAGAACCGGTGACCGTGATGATCCTCGGCTCGCTCTATCTGGCAGGCGAAGTGCTCGCGGCGAACGGCGAAGCGCCGGAATGATCCATTATTGCGATTGACTATCAATAGCGACTTGCCGACTATGCGGCTCCCACCACGGAGTCGCCCGATGGCCCCTGCCCCAACGTCCGCGTCGCTCATCAGCGAAGCCTTGCCGCACAGCCTCCCCGAAACCATGGCCGCGCGCCTCCTGTTGCTCGCGATCCGGCGGATGGGTGCGCATGGTCTCAACGATGCCGTCGCCGCCAATACTTTTCTGAGCGCATTCGGCGCGGGGTTCCGCCGGCCGTTGCTGCTAGCCCGCGCCTTCATGGCCGAACTCGCCGCGACCTCGACCACGACGATCCCGATCGCGCCATGCTGCTGCGCGCGCATGACCTGGGCGGAGCAAACGATGATCACCGCGATCGGTCATGCCGAGCGCCGCCCGGAGACCGCGCGCCTGTTGCTCGCCGACCTGATGGCGCAGCGACGCGCCGACGCTATCGTGGCGACGGCGGCGGCCCTGTCCGCGGCGTTCGCGGATGCCGGGCTGCCGATCGGCGTTGAATAAATCCGCCGGTGAGCGGCGAGCCGTCCGCTATCCCGCCGCCCGCAGCTCGCGTAATTTGTCGGTCGCCCAGCGGTACATGTCGCCTTCCGCCTGGCGCTGGTGGCGATCGAGCCGCTTCATCCGGTCTTCGACTTCCTCCAGCACGCCCAACGCCTCGCGCTTGCGGCCGAGCTCGATCAACAATGCGGCATAGCGGCAACTCGCCTCTTCCCCCGGCATCCGCGCGACGATGTCGCGATAGATCGCCAGGGCATCGTCCTTGCGCCCGAGATGGTCGTAGATCCGCGCTCTCAGCAAATCGAGGCGGTCGCGGTCGCTCTGGCCGGACGGTTTGGCGATGGCATCGATCACCTGTTGCGCCTCGTCGATCTTGCCTTCTTCGAACAGAGCCCGGGCAAGCTTGGTTTCGGTGCGCGTGTCTGGCAATGGCTGCGCGGCAATCGCCTCGCGATAGAGCGGGATCGCCTCGGCCGGCCGGTTGACCGCCGACAGCGCATCGGCCAGCCGGATGCGATTGGCGATCGTGTCCGCCAGCCCCAATGCGTCGCGGGCGGCCCGCACTTCGCGCTCGGGGTCGATCGCCTTCGCCGCCTGCGCACGCATCGTGCGGACATGGCGATTGCCCTGCATGCCGGGCAGCACCTCGACAATGAAATAAGCAATGCAGCCGACCATCGGGAAGAATACCAGCGGCCAGATCCAGAACGTGTTGCGGCTGTTGCGCACGCAATGCACCACGCAGGCGATCTGGCAGACGATCGTCCCGCCCGACAGGATCAGGAACAGCATCAGGCAGGCTCACCGGTATTGCCGGCCTCGACCACGGTCGGGATGCTCGATGCACGCCACCATTCGAGCAGTACGAACAGGATCGCGAGCACTCCGACCGCCGCGACATAGCGGAACACGTCGGCATAGCCGTATTTGTCGATCATCTCGCCGGCCATGCCCTTGCCGAGCGAGCCGATCAGGAAGGTCAGCGAGGACAGCACCGCATATTGGACCGCCGCGAACTTCTTGCTGACGATGCCCGACAGGAACGCGACGAACGCGGCGAGCGCGAGCCCGGTCGAGATATTCTCGTAACTGATCGTCAGCAGCAGTCGCGCCATCCGCTCGTCGCTGCCAAGCGCGACCGCGAGCGAATCGAGCCGGAAGAGATGCAATACGGGGTCGATATGCGGCGATCCGTCGGCGAGGTCGGCGTAAAGGAAGTTACCGAAGATCGGCAGGATCGCCCCGATCAGCACGGTGGGGAACCGTCCGATCTTGGCGAACAGATAGCCGCCCAAGCTGACGCCGATGATCGACATGATGATGCCGAAGATCTTCGACGCGAACGCCACCTCGTCCTTCGAATAATGCATAAATTCCAGATAGAAGGGATAAGCGAACGATCCCCAGACGTTATAGCAGAGCGCATAGGTCAGGATCAGCCCGATCACGATCAGCACGCCCCAGCCGAGCCGCGCGACAAGATCGGCGAGCGGCGCGATCAACGCGCCGTAGAGATGATTCGCGGCGGTCCGCGTCGCCGAAACCGTTGTGTCGCGTTCGGCCTGGATCTGGCGCCCCTGTATCTTCAGCCAATTGAGGAACGCCGCGACGGCGAGCGGGACGAGCACGGTCGCGATCACGATCGCCGGCCCGTGATATTTGAGGAAATCAGCTGGCGACGGCTTGGTAGCTCCCGGCGGGGTATCGGCGAGCATCGAGATCATGAACCCGATCAGCGAGCCGATCGCCCAGACCCAGCTCACCCCGACGACGAGCAGCGCGATCGCACGCGTCCGCGGCCTGATCTCGCCCGCTTCGGACAGCGCCTGCACCGCCTCGCTCGGCACCCGTTTGGTATCGGGAGCGCCGAGCGTGATCAGCAGCATCACGCCCATGATCACCGCCATCACCAGATAGACGGTCGGCCACGACATCCGCGCGGCCATGTAGAGCGCGATCGCGCCGCCGACGATACTGGCAGTGCGATAGCCGAGTTGATTGACCGCCGAGAGCAGCTCAACCGGCGCGTCCTCGTCGGCCACGTCGATACGCCAGCCATCGATCGCGATGTCCTGCGTGGCGGAGCCAAGCGAACCGAGAAAGGCGAACATCGCGAACGTACCGATCTGCTGCGCCGGATCGGTGAGGACGATCCCCAACAAAGCGACGATCATCAGCGCCTGGCACAGCACGATCCAGCTCTTGCGCCGACCGAGCTTGCCGAGCACCGGCAATTGCAGGCGATCGACCAACGGCGACCACAGGAATTTGAAGGCATAGGTCAGGCCGATCCACGACAGCACGCCGATCGTCGCCATCTTTACCCCGACCTCGCCTAGCCAGGCAGTCAGCGTTCCGATCAACAGGGCATTGGGCAGCCCCGACGAGAAACCTAGGGCGAGCATCGACGCCGACTTGCGCGTCCGCAACGCCGCGACGAACAGCCGCCACCCCTTGGGACGTGTCACCACGGTACCGCTCATTCAGGCTTGCTCCCCAACTTATTAGCGCAGACACTAACCTTAAAAATCGGGAGAGGAAGCCCATGAACGTGGCGACCAGGATCGCTCCGACCGCGGGGCAACTCGCGCTGGCGAAGAAACTGGCCGAGGGCGGCGAACGGCGCGGTGGCGGGATCACCCATGTCGACGCCGCGGCCTATACCGATCCGGTGCGGTATGAGGCCGAGCGCAACCAAATCTTCGGCAAACGACCGCTGGTGATCGCGCCCTCCGCACTGCTGCCCGACCCCGGCATGGCGGTCCCGCATGACGGCTATGGCAAGCCGCTGCTGATCACGCGCGACCGTGACGGCAAGGCACACGTCTTCATGAATGTCTGCCGCCATCGCGGCACGCGGCTGGTCGAAGGCCGGGAAACGGTCTGCGCGGCGCGATTGGTCTGTCCTTATCATGCCTGGACCTATGCGCTCGACGGCACGTTGCTCGCGCTGCCGCGCACCGACGCCTTTCCCGATCTCGACAAGAGCGAGTTCGGGCTGCGCCGCCTGCCGACCTGCGAAGCGGGCGGGCTGATCTGGTTCGCATTCGACCAAGGCGCCGATTTTGCCGAACCCGAGACGCTGGGCCATGATTTCGATGCCTTCAATCTCGCCGGCCAGCATCTGTTCCGCCGCCGCACCCACGACGTCGCGGCGAACTGGAAGCAGATCATGGACGCGTTCCTGGAAAGCTATCACGTCCAGCGCCTCCACGCCGCGACGATCGGTCCGTTCTTCAAGGACGGAGTCGCATCGGGCGACATGATCGGCGCGCACCAGCGCTCGGCGGTCGGGCGCGACGTGTCGGCGGATGATTGCGCGGCCGAGGACTGGCCGACATTGCGCCGCGCGATCACCTATACCTACCAGATGTTCCCGGCGACGGTGCTCGTGGTCAGCCCAGACTATATGAACCTGATGACGCTGATGCCGCGTGGCGTCGACCGCGTGCTGGTCGAGGATTTCATGCTGATCCCCGAGCCGCCCGCGACGGAGAAGGCGCTCGCCCATTGGGAAAAGAGCTGGAATTTGCTCGACGGCGGCGTCTTCGGCTCCGAGGATTTCCGCGCGGCGGCTTTGTGCCAGGAAGGGTTGATGTCGGGCGCGATCGAGCGGCTGACCTTGGGGAGCATGGAGGGCGGAATCCGCCTGTTCCACGATGCAGTGGAGCGGGCGTTGAGCGGCTAAACTCTCGGCGTCATGCCGGACTTGTTCCGGCATCCAAGGCGCAACAAGGGCCGGCTTCCGCGGAGGCGGGTTGGACCCCGGAACAAGTCCGGGGTGACGTTTGGATTGGGCCGAATAGCCAGTCAGCCTCGATCAGTCCTTCAGCACCGTCGCCACGGTCGAAATCACCAATCGCGTCTGCTCGATCTCATCGACCTTGATCGTGTCGAGCCCCATTTCCTTGGCCGGATAATCGTTGCCGCCCGGATAGATCGCGTCACCGATGAACAGCACCTCAGCCGCGCTCACGCCCGCCACGGGCAACAGCTTCTTCAGGCCATATTGCTTGTCGACGCCCTTGCGGGTGATGTCGATCGAGGTCGATCCACCGATATTGATCGACAGATCGGGCAGCGCCTCGCGCAAACGCTTCTGCAGCGCTTCGCGCTTCGAGCGATCGGCATCCCACGCATTCTTCGCGACCAACGGCGCATCCTGCCCCAGTCCGGAAAAGGTAATCTGGCTGCCGCGATCCTCGATCCGGTCGCCCCAGGTCTGACCCTGGTCGAGCCCCTCCACCTTTACGGCCTCGTCGAGTGCCGTCTCGATCTGATGGCGTTCGTCGTCCGAGAACAATTCGGCGTACACCGCCTTCCACTCGCCCGACCAGCGATAGAGCTTGGTCCCCGTCGTCGGCTGAATGAATAGATTGGCCAGCTTGGCGCGCTCTGGCAGCCGCGACACGACCTGTTTCTCGAATTGCGGCCAGTCGCCGCCCGAGATGATGTCGACCAGGCAAACCTCGAGCAGATCAGCGATCCGCGAGGCCATGTCGTCATCGAGCGGCTGCTTGCTGAGGGCAAGCGTGCCATCGAGGTCGAACGCGATCAGCTTCTTCATCGCGCGACACGCGGCAGGACGAATGTGTCGATGGCGTGCGCGACGCCGTCTTGCTCGTTGCTGGTGGACACATGGTCCGCCGCTGCCTTAACGCCGTCGGGCGCTTGTCCCATCGCCACCGAAACGCCCGCGCGCGCGAACATGGCGATGTCGTTATCCATGTCCCCGAAAACCGCGACTTCGGCGAGGTCGACCCCCAGCATTCTTGCCAGGGCGGTGACGCCGTCGCCCTTGTTCGCACGAGCGTTAGTGACGTCGAGATAATAGGTCTGGCTCTGCCCGATCGTTGCCCCAGCGCCGAATTCGGCGATGGCGCGCTGCGCGAAGTCGCGAAGCAACGGAGCGTCGTCGCTGACGAACGTTACCTTGTCCGCGCGATCGTGGAGATCGGCGAAATCCTCCCGCAAGATTGGCTGCTGGTTCGAGGCGACGCGCTCGTGCTCGACATGGACGCCCTCCAGGCTGGAGGCGTACCAGCGGTTGTCCGCGAAGACCCAGCGATCGACCGCAACATTCTCGGCCAGCGAAAACACGCCACGGGTCACATGGGGATCGATGCGATGCTCGGCGATCATGCTGCCATCGGGGCGGAAAATGATCCCACCGTTGATCGCCGCGACCGGACTATCGATCCCGAGCGGGGCGATCAGCGGCATCACCCCCGACACCGGCCGCGCGCTGATCAGCGTGAAGGCCACGCCGGCTTCGCGCAGCCGACGCACGGCGGCGACCACCTGTGGGCTGAGCGATTTGTCCTTGCGGACCAGCGTACCGTCGACGTCCGATATGACCAGCCGAATGGGCGCGCTGCCCTGGTTCACTGCGGCATCTCCACATGCCCGCCGAACCCGAAGCGCATCGCCGACAGCAATTTGTCGCCATAAGTATGCTCGACGCGGCTGCGATAGCGCGCGAACAAGGCCGCGGTCAGCACATGCGCGGGCACCGCCTCTTCCATCGCCGCTTCGATCGTCCAATGCCCCTCGCCCGAATCCGCGACGCGGCCGGAGAATTGATCGAGCGCCTGGTCCTGGGCCAATGCCTGTGCGCACAGATCGAGCAGCCAGGACGAGATCACCGATCCACGCCGCCACACTTCGGCGATGTCGGTGAGATTGAGGTCGAAGCGCTCTTCCTCAGGCAGCTTGTCAGAAACCTTGCTCTTGAGGATATCGAAGCCCTCGGCATAGGCCTGCATCAGACCGTATTCGATGCCGTTATGGACCATCTTGACGAAATGCCCCGCACCGGCCGGGCCGGCATGGATATAGCCCTTCTCCGCCCGCGGATCCTCGCCTTCCTGCGCCATCCGGTTGGGCGTCCGCGGGATGGTGCCGAGACCCGGGGCAAGCGTGTCGAAGATCGGATCGAGATGGCGCATGACGTCCTCGTCACCACCGATCATCATGCAATAGCCGCGTTCCAGGCCCCAGACGCCGCCTGACGTGCCGACATCGACATATTTCAGGCCCTTGGTCGCCAGCTCTTTCGCGCGGCGGATATCGTCCTTGTAGAAAGTATTGCCGCCGTCGATGATGATATCGCCGGGCGAACACAGGCCGGTGAGCGTTTCGATCGTGCTTTCGGTCGGCGCGCCCGCCGGGAGCATCACCCAGAAGATACGCGGGCTGTCGAGCTTGCCCGCCATCTCCTCGAGCGACCCGGCACCGATGCCGCCATCGGCAACGATCTCCTTCACGGCTTCGGGTGCGCGATCATAGACGACCGTCTCATGCTTGCCGCGCATCAGCCGCCGCGCGATGTTGCCGCCCATGCGGCCGAGGCCGATGATTCCGATTTTCATGATTCGCCAAACCTTTCAACCGTTCGCCCTAGTCGAAGGGCGTAGGAACGCATCGTGCTTCGACAGGCTCAGCACGAACGGAGTGAGGTACAGGCGCTGATCAGGTCGCTTCGGCCGGGTGCTTGGCCGCGATCGCGCCGAGCAGGTCGTCGAACGCCTTGGAGAAGGACGCGACGCCTTCCTCGACCAGGGTTTCGGTCACGCCCTGCAGGTCGAGCCCGAGCCGCTCGGCCTCGGCCAATACGTGCTTCGCGCCGTCCAGATCCTGGGTCAGCGTCTCGGCCGCTGTGCCATGATCGCGGAAAGCATCGAGTGTCTTGGGCGGCACGGTGTTGACGGTATCGCGACCGATCAAGGTGTCGAGATAGAGCACGTCCGAATAATCCGGATTCTTGGTCCCGGTCGAGGCCCAGAGCAGCCGCTGCGGCATCGCGCCCTTGGCGGCGAGCGCCTGCCAGCGGTCCGACTGGATGAAGTCCTGGTACCAGGCATAAGCCGCCTTGGCGTTGGCGATCGCCACCTTGCCCTTGAGCGCCTTGGCTTCCTCGCCACCAGTACCAGCGTCGATCGCGTCGTCGATCTTGGTGTCGATCCGGCTGACGAAGAAGCTCGCGACGCTGGCGATGCGATCGATCGGCTCGCCACGCGCGGCGCGCTTCTCGAGACCCTCGACGAACGCCAGCGCGACCGCCTTGTATGCCTCGATCGAGAACAGCAACGTCACGTTGATGTTGATGCCCTTGTCGATCGACGCCGCGATCGCGGGGACGCCCGCGGCGGTGCCCGGGATCTTGATCATCAGGTTGGGCCGGTCGACCGCTTTCCACAACCGCTCGGCATCGGCCGCCGTCTCGTCGGTGTCGTTGGCGAGATAGGGCGACACTTCCAGGCTGACATAGCCGTCCCTGGCGTTGAGCCGGTCATAGACCGGACGCAATGTGTCGGCCGCCGCCTGGATGTCCTGAATCGCGAGGTGCTCGTAGCGCGCCATCGTCGACGCACCATGATTGGCCTTGTCGAACTCGGCGAGTTCGGCGTCATAGGCGTTGCCATGCCCCATCGCCTTCTCGAAGATCGACGGGTTGGAGGTGACGCCGCTGACTCCATCCTCCTCGACCAGCTTCTTCAGGCCACCTTCGGCGAGCAGTTTGCGGTCGATAAAGTCCAGCCAGATCGCCTGGCCGAGTTTCTCGAGGTCGTGGATCCGTCCCATCGGTATTTCCTTCTTCGTCACCCCGGCGATAGCTGGGGTATCAAGTGGCACGAGATCCCAGCGTTCGCTGGGATGACGGCCCGTTATCCGGCCAAAAGTTCCTTCGCCCGCTTCACCACATTCTCCACGGTGAAGCCGAATTTGTCCTGCAATCCCTTGAGCGGCGCCGAGGCGCCGAAGGTCGACATGGTAATGGTGCTCCCATCGGGACCGACATAGCGATCCCAGCCCATCTCACCGGCCATCTCGACCGCGAGCCGCGCCTTGACCGCGCCCGGCAGCACGCTTTCCTTATAGGCGTCGTCCTGACGCTCGTAGCGGAACCAGCTCGGCATCGACACGACACGCGCAGCGATGCCGTCTGCCTTGAGCTGCTCATAGGCCTCGACGACCAGGCTGACTTCCGAACCGCTGGCGATCAGGATCACTTGCGGATCGTCGCTGTCGGCAAGAACATAGGCACCCTTGGCGACACCTTCAGCGCTGGCATATTTGCCGCGGTCGAGCGTCGGCATCGCCTGGCGCGACAGCACGAGCGCGGTCGGACGTCCGCTATCGGCCATCAACGCACGCCACGCTTCGGCGACCTCGTTGGCATCACCCGGGCGGATCGTGTCGAGCCCGGGCGTCGCGCGGAGCATCGCGAGCTGTTCGATCGGCTGATGGGTCGGGCCGTCCTCACCCACCCCGATCGAGTCGTGCGTGAACACCCAGACCGCCCCCAGCTCCATCAACGACGACAGGCGCACCGGTGGGCGCATATAGTCGAGGAAGACGAAGAAGGTCGAACCGTAAGCACGCAGGTGCGACAGCGACATGCCGTTGACCACCGCGCCCATACCATGCTCGCGCACGCCGAAATGGAAGTTCGTGCCGCCATAATTGTCCGGCTCGAATGACGGTGCGTTCTTGATGTCGGTCTTGGTCGACGGCGCGAGATCGGCCGAGCCACCAAGCAGCCATGGCACCTTGGGCACGATCGCGTTGAGCACCTTGCCGCTCGAGTCGCGCGTCGCGAGGCCCTTGGCATCGGCGTCGAAGGTCGGAATATCGGCATCCCAGCCGTCGGGCAGCGTGTCCGACAGGATCAGGTCGAGTTCCTTGCCGAGATCGGGATAGGCCGACTTGTACTTGGCGAAGGTCGCGTCCCATTCCTCGCGCAGCGGCCGGCCACGGTCGGCAATCGCACCGTTGAAATGTTTCTCTACGCCGTCGGGGACGTAAAAGTCCTTTTGCGGCCAGCCATAGGCCTCCTTGGTCGCCTTGACGTTGTCGACGCCAAGCGGCTCGCCATGCGCCTTTTCGCTGCCGGCGCGGGGCGATCCCCAGCCGATCACCGAATGAACGACGATGAAGGTTGGGCGATCGTCGGTCTTGCGAAACGTCTCGAGCGCCTGGGCCATCGTCGCGCAATCATTGGCATCGTTCACATGGATGACGTTCCAGCCATAGGCCTGGAAGCGCTTGCCGACATCTTCGTCGAACGCGAGCGCGGTGTCGCCCTCGATAGAGATATGATTCGAATCGTAGATCCAGCAGAGGTTGGACAGCTTGAGGTGCCCGGCGATCGACGCCGCCTCGGCCGATACGCCTTCCATCATGTCGCCATCGCCGCACAGCGCGTAGACATCGTGATCGAACAGCGTGAAGCCTTGCTTGTTATAGCGCGCCGCGAGCCAACGCTCGGCGATCGCCATGCCCACCGAATTGCCGCAGCCCTGCCCGAGCGGACCTGTCGTGGTCTCGACCCCGGTGGTGTGGCGATATTCGGGATGGCCCGGCGTCTTCGAGCCAAGCTGACGGAAATTCTCGATATCGTTGAGGCTGACCGCCTCCTTGCCGGTCTTCTTGCCCGTGCCATCGACTTCCTCGATCCCGGCAAGGTGGATCAACGAATAGAGCAGCATCGAGGCGTGACCGACCGACAGCACGAAGCGGTCGCGATTGGGCCAGGTCGGCGTCGAGGGGTCATAGCGGAGGAATTGCGACCAGAGCGTGTAGCCGACCGGCGCGAGCGCCATCGGCGTGCCGGGATGCCCGGAATTGGCCTTTTGCACCGCGTCCATCGACAGCGTGCGGATCGTGTCGATGGTCAGACGCTCGATCGAGCCGTCTTCCTTGAGCTGATCCACGTCGGCGGTCTGGGTATCGGACATTCTATTTCGGGCTCCCGCTTCGGGTGGACGAACGCGCGGACCGCATCGCGGTTGCGCCATTTTCACGCCCTATATGGGGAGCATCGCGCGCTTGCCACCCGTCAGGTGGTATTGCGTTCCATTTTCGTAACGGTTCCCCCGTCGGCGACATAGGCGGCATCGACTTCGCGCAGGAACAGGCCATGTCCCATCACGCCGGGAATCGCCTGCAGCGCGACCGCGAGGCCGGCCGGCTCCGGGAACGATGCGAAATGGCAGTCGAAGATGACATTGCCCTGATCGCTGCGCCACGCGCCTTCGTCTGCCATGCGCAAGACGGGCTCGGCGCCCAGCGCCGCGAGCCGGGTAGCGACGAAGCTGCGTGCGAAGGGCAGCACCTCGACCGGCAGCGGTGCGGCGCCGAGCCGATCGACCCGCTTCGACGCGTCGGCGATCACCACCATCCGCTCGGACGCTTCGGCGACGATCTTTTCGCGCAACAAAGCCCCACCCGCACCCTTGATGACGCGTAGCGCGGAGTCGATCTCATCGGCACCGTCGATCGTCAGGTCCAGCCGCGACGCGAGCGCGAATCGTCCGATCGGAACGCGGACATCGCGCGCCGCCTGTTCGGTGGCGATCGAGGTCGCGAAGAATATCGTTTGGCGTAGCTCGGGCAGGCGCGCGGCGATCGCGCGGATCGCGAACGCCACGGTCGACCCGGTGCCGATGCCGACCAGCATGCCATCCCGAATCTCGGCGACCGCGGCTTCGGCGGCGATCCTCTTGTCGTCGTCGATCATGGACGTGGGCGTAGCGCGAAACAGCACGCGCGGGAACGGCCGGTTTATCGCCGGTGCGCCACGGCTATAGCTTGGCGGAATGGTGCACCGCAACGAAACGGCTTGATTCATGTAACAATGCAACATAGCAGGGCGCGACCGCAACCCGTTCGTCGGACGATCGGCCGGAGATCATGGCGACTATAGCAAGGCGCATTGGCAGCACGTCTCGCCCGCCCCATTCGGGGCGGCGGCTGGGTGCTGGCTGGGTCGCCGTGCTGCTGGCCATGCTGGTGGTGTTCTCGTGGCAGAGCTTCGTTGCCCAGACCCACAACCATTTCGCCAGTGCGCCGATCTCCACCGCTGCCGGCCAGACAGGCGCGGTCGCGGCGACCTCGTCGGACCGAAACTCGCCGTTCGATTCGCCGGCAAATTGTCCGATCTGTCGGGAAATCGCGCAAAGCGCCGCGTACCTGCCGCCCGCGCCGATCGTCCTTCCGGCGCCCCAGGCGATGCCCGTCTGGCTGATCACGGGTCTCGCCTTCGGGCTGAGCCTCGGACGACGCTTGCTCGGCTGGCATAGCCGCGCGCCCCCGACCCACCTCCAGGCCTGACATAATCACCGCGACGCGAAGGCACGACACCGTGCCCAGTCGCGTCCCGCGGATTCCGCAGCGAATCCGCGACCAAGGTTCCCGGAGTTTATTATAATGCGACATCTATTCCTGCTGGGCGTGGCATCCATCGCGCTGTTTCCCGCGATGGCCTCGGCCCAGGACACCCCAGCCAGCCGGCCACCGGCTGCCCCTACCCCCGCCCCCGCCCCGTCGGACCAGTCGGGCGACATCGTGATCACCGCGCAGCGGCTCGACGCGGCGCGAGACGCCATCCTGCCGTCGCTCGGCGCCAGTGCGTACACGATCGATAAGACGATGCTTTCCAAACAGCCCGGCGGCGCCAATGTCAGCCTGGTCCAGGTCCTGTCCCAGGTCCCCGGCGTGACGCTGGACAGCTATGGCGCGGTGCATGTCCGCAACGAGCACGGCAACCTGCAATATCGGTTGAACGGCGTGATCGTGCCCGAGAGCATTTCGGGTTTCGGCCAGACGTTCGACCCCAGGATCGCCGACTCGGTCGAACTGATCACCGGCACGCTGCCGGCGCAATATGGCTATCGCACGTCGGGTGTAGTCAGCCTGAAGACCGGCTCGGGCGGGTTCGACAATGGCGGCGATGTCGGCTTTTACGGCGGTAGCCGGAACACCATCAATCCCAGTGCGTCGATCCATGGAACGGACGGATCGCTGAGCTATTTCGCCTCGGGCAGTTATCTCCAGAACGATCTGGGCGTCGAAAACCCGATCCCGACGCGCGACGCGATCCACGATCGCACCCGCCAATATCGCGCGTTCGCATACATCTCCGACATCGTCTCGTCGACCAGCCGCATCACCGCGTTCGGCGGCACCTCGATCGGCTATTTCCAGATCCCCAACAATCCAGGTCAGACGCCCGCGTTCATCCTCAACGGACAGACGACGTTCGATTCGGCGCAACTCGACCAGAACCAGCGCGAGATCACGCATTACGGCGTGCTCGCCTATCAATATGCCGGCGGCGCGCTCAATTTCCAGGTCGCCCCGTTCGTGCGCTATTCCCAGACGCGGTTCACGCCCGATCCGCAGGGCGGCGACCTCATCTTCAGCGGCGTCGCCGATCGGTCTCGCCTATCGAGCCTGGCCAAGGGAGTTCAGGCAGACGGCAGCTATAAGCTGTCCGACGCCCACACGCTGCGCTTCGGGCTGTTCTTCCAGAACGAGCGCACGCGGTCGCTGGTGACCTCACGCGTGTTCCCGGTCGACGGCGCTGGCAACCAGACGTCCGACGTGCCGATCACGATCACCGACAAGGGCGGGCGCAACGGCCAACTCTATGGTGTCTATCTCCAGGACGAATGGTCGCTGAGCCCGACGCTGACTCTCAATTACGGCGTCCGGTTCGACGCGGTCAGGGCCTATACGCGTGAGCAGCAGGTCAGCCCGCGCGTCAATCTCGTCTGGAAACCGAGCGACGGCACCACTTTCCATCTCGGTTATGCGCGCAACTTCACGCCGCCGCCGCAGGAATTGATCGCGGCACCGACGCTGGCGCTGTTCAACGGCACGACCAAGGAGCCCGAAATTCAGACCGCCGACCCGGTACGGGCGGAGCGCGAGCATTATTTCGATGCCGGCGTGCAGCAGACCGTGCTGCCTGGCCTCAAGATCGGGCTCGACGCTTATTACAAGATCAAGCGCAACCTGCTCGACGAAGGCCAGTTCGGCACCTCGCTGGTGCTGTCGCCGTTCAACTACGCCAAGGGCTATGCCTGGGGCGTCGAGCTCAGCGCCAATTACACCAAGGGGCCGGTCGACCTCTACGCCAACGTCGCACGTGGCCGGGAGAAGGGGCGCAACATCATCTCGAGCCAATATTTCTTCGCGCCCGACGAGCTCGCCTATATCTCCAACCATTATATCTTCACCGACCATTCGCAGAATTGGACGGCGTCGGGCGGGGCCAGCGTCACGATCCATGACGGGATCGGCACGCTCGTTCCGGCGGTCGACTTCCTCTATGGCGACGGGCTGCGCGCGGACGACCCCGCCGGCATCGTTCCCAATGGCGGCAAGCTGCCATCGTACGTCACCGCCAATATCGGGATCGCGCAGAATCTCGAGGGTCCCGGCGTGCTCAAGGGGCTGTCGATCCGCTTCGATATCGTCAACCTGTTCGACAAAAGCTACCTGATCCGCGACGGGTCGGGGGTCGGCGTCGGCGCCCCGCAATATGGCGCGCGGCGCGGATTCTTCGCCGGCATCAGCAAGAAGTTCTGATCGAGTATCGGGGCGTGCCAGTGGCGCGCCCCGCCGGTTTTGGGCCGTCGCCACGGCGCGTCCTCGGCGGCGGGTGACCTGCGCCTTTCCAACCGGCCGTCGCGGCAGGCCTATCGAACATTGGAGAACCACATGCCCCATGGAGACCCTGCGGCACGTGCACCGGCGATCGACTGGGTCGAACGCGCCGCGGTCGGCGCTTCAGCATTCTGTCTGATCCATTGCGCAGGGCTGCCGCTGCTGCTCGCTGCCCTGCCCGCTCTATCTTCGCTGATCGCCCTGCCCGAGAGCTTTCACGTCTGGGTGCTGGCCTTTGCCGTGCCGAGTTCGGCGCTGGCGCTCTTCGCCGGCCGGCACCGTCATCGTCGGGCTTATCCGTTGATGATTGGCACAACGGGACTGATCCTGCTGGCGGCGGGCGCGCTGTTGCTGCTCGGCGGGCGTTGGGAGGCACCGGTTACGATCATGGGCAGCCTGTGCCTCGCCTGCGCTCATCTCGCCAATTGGCGGCTGCGGCATTCCAGCCATCGGCATTGCGACTGACATCAGCATCGCCGACAACCGGCGTCAGTCCGGCATGGGCACCAAGCGTTGTGTGAAACTTGTTTCACCACCTCTTTTCGATTATATTTTAATCAATCTGATAGAGAGTGATTAAAATGACTGCCGAAACGAAAGTGCTAACCGCGCATGTTCCGATCGGACTCGCGGAAAAGGTTGAAGCTATGGCGTCGCGGCTCGAACGCTCGCGAGGCTGGGTGATGAAACAAGCGCTCGCGGCCTGGGTCGATCAGGAAGAGGAGCGTCATCGCATGACGCTCGAAGCTCTGCTGGATGTCGATTCCGGTCGGGTGATCGACCATCAGGCGATCCAGGCATGGGCCGATAGCCTCGGAACGGACAAGCCACTGCCCTCCCCACTCAAGTGAAGCTTCAGTGGACCAGCAAGGCGTCCTCGGACCTTGTGCGCCTGCACGAGCATCTAAGCCCGGTCGCGCCCGAGGCGGCGGCACGCGTGGTCCAGCAGCTTGCCCGCGCGCCGGAACGACTGCTCGACTATCCGAGGATCGGCGAGAAGCTGGAAGCCTATGAGCCGCGCGAGGTTCGCCGGATTATCATCGGCAATTACGAGATGCGTTACGAGATCGCGGCCGGGACCATCTTCATCCTGCGCCTTTGGCATTGCCGCGAAAACCGCGGTTTCGAGTCGGACGAATAAGCAATTCGCTCCACATGCCTAGCTTAAGCGCTATCGCGGTGGTGCTATATCGCAAATTGGCGGCTGCGGCACCTTCATCATCACCATTGCGACTGAAATCGCCGGCACCGACTCGGAGCGCAAGCGCCCGCCCGATCAGGACCCCTGACGGGGAATTTCTAGATTGTCGGGGAAATGGCGCGCCCGGAACGATTCGAACGTCCGACCCTCAGATTCGTAGTCTGATGCTCTATCCAGCTGAGCTACGGGCGCCTGGGAGACGCGGCACATAGAGGGGTGTTTCGGGAAGCGCAAGTGCGTTGCGCCATAGTTTTTCGCCGCCTAGAGCAGCGTCATGTCAAAGCGCATCGCGATACTCCTCACCCTCGGGCTTGTCGGCTGTACCGAAGCGCCGGGGGTCTATCCGTCGCTCGCGCTGCGGCCGATCGAATCGCGATCGGACGCCGAACCTGAAGTGGTAACGCCGGTCGCCGCTCCGGATCCCGAACTCGACAAGAAGATTGCGGCGATCGAGGCCAAGTTAGGCGCGTCGGAGGCTGCATTCGCAGCCAGCGCCGCCACGGCGGAAAGCGCCGCGCGCAGCCCGGCCGCGCAAGCTGTGGGAAGCGATGAATGGGTACGCGCCGAATCGGCGCTGGCCGACCTCGATTCGCTCCGCGTCGATACGCTCGGCGCAGTCAGTGATCTCGACCAATTGACCGGCGAGCGCGGCGTGGCCGGCGATCCCCCCTATCCCGCGCTGGAAGAGGCGCGCGCCAAGGCGCAGGCGCAGATGGAAACGCAGCAGACGAAGATCACCGCGATCAAGGCGATCCTCGGCGAGAAGTAAGCGAGCCACTTGGCTTCCCCACAAGCGGGGGGGCCGAGGTAGCGCCGATCGCATCCCCCTCTCCCGCTTGCGGGAGAGGGAGGGGCCCGCGAAGCGGGAGGGTGAGGGTCTTCTTTCTTCTTTTTGACTTCAGCCGCTTGGAAGGAGAAAGAAGACCCTCACCCAACCCTCTCCCGCACGCGGGAGAGGGCGAGAACAAGCGGAAAGGTCTAGGGCCGCGCTATCCGATAGACGATGTGCGGCCTCAACGGATCGCCGACCGGCACCGCCGGATGATCGAAATCGCTATCATGATCGCGTACCATGCCCAGCCGCTCCATCAGGCCCCAGCTGCGCACATTCTCGATATTGGTCATCGCGGCGATGCCGGGCGCGTCGGTGTTCGTCCAACCCCAGGCGATCGACGCTTCGGCCGCTTCGCGCGCATAGCCCTGGCCCCAAGCGTCACGTGCAAGCCGCCAGCCGATCTCGACCTGATTGGCGATCGGCGTGCCCTCGGGTCCTGGCTTGAGACCGCAAAAGCCGAGAAACGCGCCATCCGCCTTTCGCTCGACCGCCCAGAAGCAATAACCGTGGCTGGCGATAAACCCGTTCTGGCGCGCCGCGGCGGCCTCGGCATCCTCCCGGCTCAGCGGCGGCCCGAGATAGCGCATGACCTCCGGGTCGTTGCACATGGCATGGAACGGCGCGACGTCGCTGTCGCGCCAGCCGCGCAGGATCAACCGCTCAGTCTCGATCATGGTTGCACTCATCGCGGTCGATCGATCGCATAGACGATCATGTCGCCGATCACGTCGTCACTATCGAGATAGCGCGGGTGGCGGAAATCGAGCTCGGGACGGCGCGTCATGCCGATCCGGATCATCAGCCCCCAGGACGGCGCGTTGTCGGGATTGGTCCAGGCCGCGATCGTCTCGGCCGGCGTATTGGCCCAGCCCCAGTCGCGGCTAGCCTCAGCCGCTTCCCGCGCAATCCCCTGCCCCCAATGCTTCTCGGCGATCCGCCAGCCCAGCTCGTACATGCCGTCGACCGGCGTGTCGGGATGCCCCCCCAGCCTGAGCCCGCAGATCCCCGCCAGCGCGCCGTCCGCCTTGGTCTCGACCGCCCACATGCAATGACCGTCGGCGTCCTGCTTGGCGATCTGGCTATCGATCAGCGTATCGATCCGGTCGCGCGGCGCGACCCCGCCGAAATGCTTCATCATCGCCGGCGTGTTGATGATCACGTTGAAGGCGTCTTTGTCATCCTCGCGCCATGGTCGGAGGATCAGGCGTCGAGTTTCGATCATGGGCGCTCCAGCGTATAGACGACCAACTCGGTATCGGGATTGCTGCCATCCGGATCGATGAAGCCGAGATCGGGGCGACGGCCCATGCCCAGCCGTTCCATCAATCCCCAGGATCTGTAATTGTCCGGGGTCGTCCAGGCTGCCAGATGCTGCGCTTCAGTATTGGCCCAGCTCCAACCGATCGCCGCTCGCGCCGCCTCGCGTGCATAACCCTGTCGCCAATGCGTCTCGGCGATCCGCCAGCCCAGCTCCCGCATGCCGTCGACCGGCGTGTCAGGATAGTCATGCGCCACACGTACCCCGCAACTGCCGATCAGTTCCATTTCCTCGCGCAAGTCGACGGCCCAGAAGCAATGTCCGTGCCGCGCTTGATCGGCGACCCGCTTGTCGAAAAGCCGATCGATCTGCTCCGGAGTTCGAATGCCGCCGAAGTCCGCCATCATCGCCGGCGTGTTGATGATCCGCACGAACGCCGCGCGATCACCCTCACGCCAGGGACGCAGGATCAACCGGTCGGTCTCGATCATTTTGCCAGCAGTTTCGCCGCATGGAGCGCGTGATAGGTCAGCACGCCGGAGCACCCGGCCCGCTTGAACGCCATCAGCGTCTCCAGCACGACCGCGTCGCGCTCGGCGGCGCCGGCCGCGACCGCCGCCTCCAGCATCGCATATTCGCCTGACACTTGGTACGCGAATACAGGAACTTCGAAGCGATCCTTCACACGCAGGATGATATCCAGATACGGCAGCCCCGGCTTGACCATCACGCTGTCGGCGCCTTCGGCTAGGTCGAGCGCGACTTCGCGCAATGCTTCCTCGGCATTGGCCGGGTCCATCTGATAGGTCTTCTTGTCGCCCTTGAGCAGCCCGCGCGAGCCGACCGCGTCGCGAAACGGGCCGTAGAAGCCGCTCGCATATTTGGCGGCGTAGGACATGATCTGGACGTTGACATGGCCTTCCGCCTCCAGCGCCTCGCGGATCAGGCCGACGCGGCCGTCCATCATGTCCGATGGCGCGATGATGTCGGCGCCCGCTGCGGCCTGGTTGAGCGCCTGGCCCACCAGCACCTCGGCCGTGGCGTCGTTGAGGACATAGCCGCTGTCGTCGAGCAGTCCGTCATGGCCGTGGCTGGTATAGGGATCGAGCGCAACGTCGGTCAGCACGCCGATCTCGGGCACCGCGTCCTTGAGCGCGCGAATCGCCCGGCACATCAGATTGTCAGGGTTGAGCGCTTCCTTGCCGTCGTCGGTGCGGCGCTCGGGCTGGGTGTTGGGAAACAGCGCGATGCACGGAATGCCGAGATCGCGCGCTTCCTTCGCCCGCGCGACGATGCCGTCGACCGACCAGCGCGACACGCCGGGTAGGCTGGCAATGGGTTCCTCGATCCCCTGCCCTTCGGCGATGAACAGCGGCCAGATCAGATCGGCCGAGGTCAGCGTGGTTTCGGCATGCATCCTCCGGCTCCACGCCGAAGCGCGAGGGCGGCGGAGACGGGTCGCGGGATAGTGGCTCATGGCCGCGCATTTGAGCCCCCACGCCGCTCTGCGCAAGGGCCGAGGAGACTCTCTCGGTCAGCCCGTCGGATGCAACCGCCCCGCCGGCTCGCTGGTGCCATGGGCATGTTCTTCCGCCTCGGGTTCCGGCGGGACGATCAGCATCTGCTCGCGCCAATGTCCGCTCCTGTAATACCAGGCAGCGAGCAGGAGCGAGACCATCGAGCCGATCGGGAAAGCGTACCACAAAGCGTCTGCACCGATCAGCGGCTGACCCAATATCGCGAAGCCGAGACGGACCGGATAGAATGCGATCGCCAGGATCACCAATGGCGGCACCGTCGACCCGTTGGCGCGCACGGTCGAGAACAGCACCATCGTCGCGCCGAACATCACGAAAGTCCAGCTCGAGATCAACTGGATATGCCGCGCGATCGGGATCGCCGGGCTGCCGCTGCCGACGAACAGAGTCATCACCTGACGGTCGAACAGGATGATCGCGGCGATGACGACCAGCGTGATGATCGTGTTGTAGACGATGCCCGAGCGCGTGATCGCGTTTACCCGCTCCCATTTGCCCGCGCCGATATTCTGCGCCGCCATCGAGCTGACCGCGACACCGATCGCCATCGCCGGCATCTGGATATAGGTCCACAGCTGTTGCGACACGGCATAAGCGGCGGCGGTTTCGACGCCATGCCGATTGACGAGCCCGATCATCGTGAGGCCCGCGGTCGACATGACCAGCATCTGCGCGCCCATCGGCAGGCCCTTGGCCAGGATCGTCTTCACCAACGCCTTGTCGGGGATCAGGTAACGCAGTTCGTGGCCGCGCAAGCGGATCGGCAAATCGCGCCAATAGACGTAGATCAACAGGCCCGCCGACGAGATGATGCCCGCGAGCAAGGTGGCGGTCGCCGAGCCGGCAATCCCCATCTTCGGAAACGGCCCGATGCCGTCGATCAGCAGCGGGTTGAACGTGCTGTCGATCGCCACGCTCAGCGCCATGAACCAGAGCGGCGTCACCGAATCGCCGGTGCCGCGCAGGCTCATCTGGATGAGCACGCCAAGCATCGAGAAAGGCAGACCGAGGAAGATCACGCGCAGATAATCGCGCGCCATGTTCTGCGCCTCGCCCGGCGTCGCCAGCAGCCGCAATATCTGCGGTGCGAACAGCCAGCCGAGGATCGCGATCACCACCGCGCCGCCGATAACCAGCCCGACCGCCGATCCGAAGGCGCGCCGCGCACCCTCGATATCGTGGCGCCCGACCGACTGGCCGATCAGGATGGTCGCCGCCATGCCAAATCCGAACACCGCGGAGAACATCAGGAACATGATGATATTGGCGTTGGAGGTCGCCGCGAGCGCGCCTTCGCCCAGGAAGCGGCCGACCCAGATCGAATTGATCGAGCCGTTAAGCGACTGGAGGATGTTGGAAGCGAGCGTCGGCAGCGCGAAGGCCAGCAAAGTCGAGCCGATCGGCCCGACGGTCAGGTCGCGGCGACCTCCCGGGCCCCGTTGCTGAGGCTGTTGCGGCGGCTGCGCCACGGTGGATTGCCTTTCTGCGGCCCGGACGGCCGGATTCGCTGATCGTTTCGCTGTCGCGCGTTCCGATAGGGAATGCGGGCCGGCTCGCCTAGCCCAGGTGTGACATAATCGCGCGATGCTGGACTTGTTCCGATGTCATCACGCGGCGACAAGTCTCTCCCCTCTCGCCTGCGGGAGGGGTTGGGGGGAGGGCCTGTCACCCCAGGCGCGCTCCGTAGACACGCCCTCCCCTAGCCCCTCCCGCCGGCGGGAGGGGAACGGACTAGCCCAACCGCGCCAGCGCCGCCGTCAGCCGTTCGGCCTCAGCCGATTTCTCGGCATGATCCGCCCGCGCCTTTTCCACCGCCTCAGGCTTGGCCCGTTCGACGAAGCTCGGGTTGTTCAGCCGTCCCGCCAAGCCATCGCGCTCTTTCGACGCCGCTTCGATCGCCTTGGTTAGGCGCGTACGCTCGGCGTCGAAATCGATCACGCCTTCGAGCGGCAGGACGAAGGTCGCCTCGTCGAGTATGACCTGCGCCGCGCCGCCGGCGACATCACCCTCAGCACGATCGATGCGGGCCAGCCGTGCAATGGCGGGCGCCAACCGGTCGAACCGCGCCAGCGTTTCCGCCGACGCATCGCGCAGGTGCACCGGCAAGCGCGCACCCGGCGGCACGTTGAGTTCGGTGCGGCTCGACCGCACTTCGCTGACCAGCCGGATCAGCCAGTCGATTTCCTTGCCCGCTTCGGGATCGATCGAGCGGGCGTCGGCGATCGGCCATTTGGCGACGATCAGGTCATAGTCGCGCGCGCCAAGCTTCGACCAAAGCTCTTCGGTGACGAAGGGCATGAACGGATGGAGCATGACCAGGATCTGATCGAGCACCCAACCGGCGACTGCCTTGCTTTCCTCATCGATCGCGCCGCGCTCGTCCCCGCTCATGACGGGCTTGATCAGCTCGAGATACCAGTCGCAGAACCGGCTCCAGGCGAACTGGTAGATCGCATTGGCCGCACCGTCGAAGCGGTAATCAGCGAGCGCGAGGTCGACTGCCTGCACCGTCTGGATCGTCTCGCCAATGATCCACTTGTTGACCGCGAGCGTGGCTTCGGGCGCCTCGAGCGTCTTCGATGCGCCGATCCCGTTCGCTTGGCAGAAGCGCGCGGCGTTCCACAGCTTGGTCGCGAAATTGCGATAGCCCTCGACCCGCTTCTCATCCATCTTGATGTCGCGGCCCTGGCTTTCCATCGCCGCCATGAAGAAGCGCAGCGCGTCGGCGCCGTATTGGTCGATCAGCCCGAGCGGGTTGACGACATTGCCCTTCGACTTGGACATCTTCTGCCCGTCGGCGGCGCGCACCAGCCCGTGCAGATACAGCGTGCGGAACGGCACATCGCCCATGAAATGCATGCCCTGCATCATCATCCGCGCGTCCCAGAAGAACAGGATGTCGAAGCCGGAGATCAGCACGTCATTGGGGTAACGGCCGTGGAGTTTCGGGTCAGTGTCGTCCGGCCAGCCCATCGTCGCGAAGGGCCACAGCGCTGAGGAGAACCACGTATCGAGGACGTCGCTGTCCTGCCAGATGCCGAGGCGATTGCCATATTCTTCATGCAAACGGCGCGCTGCGGCTTCGTCCGAGACCGAAACGATTCCCATACCTTTGCCGGGCTGCAAATCGTTGATGTAGTAATCGGTCGCCTGCGCTAGCGCCGCATCGACATTGTCAGCGACGAAGATCACCTTCTCATCGGGTGACTCCAGGCTGATCCCAAACCAAGCCGGAATCCGGTGTCCCCACCACAATTGGCGGCTCACGCACCACGGCTGGATGTTCTCCATCCAGTTGAAGAAGGTCTTTTCCCAGCTCTTGGGCACGATCTTGATCGCGCCCGACTGGACCGCCTCGATCGGCGCCTTCGCCAGCGTCTCGGCGTCGACATACCATTGGTCGGTCAGCCAGGGCTCGATCACGTCGCCAGAGCGGTCGCCATAAGGCGTCTGGATCGTGCGCGGCTCGGCGTCGTGCTCGACGCCTTCCTTGTCGACATGCGGGACCAGGAAGCCGCCTTCCTTCAGCCGCTCGACCACCAGCTTGCGCGCCCAGAATCGGTCGATGCCGAGCAGATCGTCGGGGATCAGGCCGTCAGCAGTCTGCTGAACCTGCGCCTTGGCGTCGAGCATGTTGAGCATCTCGCCCGCCTTGAACCCGGCGCGCTTGCCCACCTCGAAATCGTTGAAGTCATGCCCCGGCGTGATCTTGACCGCGCCGGTACCGAGCGTCGGATCGGCATGTTCGTCGCCGATCACCGGGACCAGCCGGCCGGTGATCGGCAGCTTCACCTGCTTGCCGATCATCGCCTTGTAGCGTTCGTCCTCGGGATGGACCGCGACCGCCATGTCGGCGAGCATCGTCTCCGGCCGCGTCGTCGCGACGGTAATCGATCCCGACCCGTCGGCCAGCGGATAGCGGATCTGCCAGAAGCTGCCCTTGACCTCCTTGGTCTCGACCTCGAGGTCGCTGATCGCCGTGCCGAGACCCGGGTCCCAGTTCACCAGCCTTTTGTCGCGATAGATCAGGCCTTGATTGTAGAGGTCGACGAACACCTTGAGGACGGCCTTGGAAAAGCCCTCGTCCATCGTGAAGCGTTCGTTCGCCCAGTCCATCGAGCAACCGAGCCGGCGGAGCTGCTGGGTGATCTCGCCGCCGCTCTCGGCCTTCCATTCCCAGACCTTGGCGACGAATTCCTCGCGCGTGAAATCGGTGCGCTTCTGCTGGCGCTCGGCCATCTGGCGCTCGACCACCATCTGGGTCGCGATGCCGGCATGGTCGGTACCGACCACCCAAAGCGCGTCCTTGCCTTTGAGCCGCGCATGCCGAACCAGCACGTCCTGCAACGTATTGTCGAGCGCATGGCCGATATGGAGCGAGCCGGTGACGTTGGGCGGCGGGTTGACGATCGTCCACGGTTCGGCGCCGGGGCGATCAGGGCGGAACTGGCCGCTCGTCTCCCAATGCGCATACCAGCGCGTCTCGATCTCGGCGGGGTCGAAGGTCTTGGGAAGTTCGGTCGTCATGCGCCCGCCTTTACCGGCTGATCCGGTCTAGACAAGCCGTGGTGCGGCGGGAAGGATCGCGGGATGCCGACTCCGCTGATCGCCCTGCTGCTCGCGCAGGCTGCTCTTCCCCAACCCGATCCCTATGCTCCACCGCCCAAGGAGGGCTCGGTCGAGCGCCTGGCCTATGACGCGCAGCGCGGCGGTGCGGCCGAGGATGCGGCGATCGAGGCGTGGCTGATTGCCCATCCCGACGCGTCGGCGACCAGCCGCGCGATGTTGTTCCATCGCCTGTGCATCGATTACGGCGTCCGCACCGGCGGCGAGAAGCGCGTGGCCGCCTGCGCCGCGGCGAACAAATTGGCGCCGGATGGCGAGGATGCCAGCGACGAGAAGATCGCCGAGGCGTTCCGCGCCGCACCGCCGATCAGCGCGCGCGGCGGCGCGACCGTCCCGACCATCGCCAATCCGCTCGGCAGCAAGAGCGCGAACGTCACCGTCAACGGCGTTACCCTGCCCTGGTTCATGGATACGGGCGCGGAGATCTCGGTCGTCACCGAAACCACCGCGGCGAAGCTCGGCGTGCGTGTCCTGCCGGGATCGAGCGATGTCGGCACCTCGACCAGCAACCGGGTGACCGGCAAATTGGGCCTGATCGACAAAGCAACGATCGGCGGCGCCACCGTCGATAATCTGCCCGTGCTGATCCTGCCCGATGCGATGTTGCAGCTCGGCAAGGATTATACGACCCCCGCCATCTTCGGCCTGCCGGCTTTCGCCGCGCTCGGCCGGGTCGCCTGGATCAACGGCGGCACCAGATTGGCGCTCGGCAGGGATGCGCCCCTGCCCAACGGCAAAACCGTACGCGTCTATTGGCACGAAGACGGGCTCGGTATTCCGATCGCGACGCCGCTCGGCACGGCTGGCGCGCAGTTCGACAGCGGCGCTGATTCGACCGCGTTGCGCAGGTCGGGGCTAGGACTGCTGACCAAGGATCAGTTCGTGAGCGCCGCGGAGCGCAACGCGACGATCGGCGGCGCCGGTGGCTTCGTCACCACCAAGGTCCGCGTGCTGCCCCAGTTCGATTATACCGTCGACAATGCTCCGCTGAGAGCGCTCAAGGTCAATATCGAGGAGAATGACAGCAGCGCAGCCCGCGTCGGCAGCGACATGATCGCCCAACTCAAGCTGCTGACGATCGATTTCGCGACGATGACGCTGCAGGCGGTGCCATCCAGGGGGGCGCGTAATGCGTCAGGGCAATCTGGTGAAGCGCAGAACCGCGCGCGGAATAGTTAGGGTGAAGCCCATGCCATTGTCATCGAAACTCAGCGTGTAGCCTCGCCCCTTATATTGACCGGATCCGGTTGCTTCGAGCACTTGCGGCGTGCCCGGCTTTCCGGTGCGGTCGGTGACGGTCACCGTGCCGCCGGCTTCGGTAAGGGCGATGGAATAGACCGCCTTGAGGTTCGGATTGCCATAACGGCCGTTGAGCGATGAAGGCGGGGCGCCTTCGCTCACGCGCGGCACGCTTCCATCATAAGCGGCAAGCACGGCATCTGCGACCTTGTCGGGGTTGTAATCGCCGTTGTTGCAGAGCAGCGCCACGCCGAACCGCTGCTCGCGATTATAGCCGAACAGGGTCTTGAATCCTCCCGCGGCGCCGGTGTGGTGGAACCAGTGTGGACCGATCAGCAGGGCATTGCCATAGACCGGGCCCTGGCCGTGATCGCGCACCGGGCCGCCATCCGTGAACCGCCCCGGCATGGTCATCAGTCGAGTGAGTTCCGGGGTCCAGATCTTATGCCCGCCGTCGATATCGGCATACCATTTTGCGAGATCATTGATCGTCGTAATCAGCCCCCCGCTCCCGCCGAATAGCGGGATTTCGTCGGTCAGCGTCGCCTTGCCTCCCGGCATAGTATAGCCCCGTGCGGCATTGGCGTCGGACGTGCGGCTGCCCAGCATGACGAAGCTGCGGGTCATGCCCAGCGGCTTCAACACATGCGAACCGACATAGGTCTCGAACTTTTCGCCCGAGACACGCTCGACTACTTCGGACAGCAGCAGATAGCCGCCATTGGTATAATCATAAGCGGTGCCCGGCTTGAACTTGATATCCCGCTGCTGAAACACCTCGGCCAGCGCCTGGGCCCGGCTTGCTCGGGAAAGCGGTTCGATGCCATCGAGCTGCAGCAGGACCAGGGAGTCGCGCACGCCGCTCGTCATGTTCAGCAGGTTCTGGATCGTCAGCGGATCGGGATAAGGCGGCAAATCGGGCAGATAGTGATGCACGTCGGCATCGAGCCGCACTTTCCCGGCCACGACCAATTGCATGAGAGCGGCAGCGGTGAACTGCTTCGAGACCGAGGCGGCGTAGAATTGCGTGTCGGAGTCGATTCGGCGCCCGGTCGCGACATCGGCATAGCCGTCATTGACCAGCAATTCGGTCTCGCCGCCCCGAAACAGGCCGACCGCGCAGCCCGGAGCGGCGGAAGCGGCGGGCACATCCAGCGCTGCCTTGACCGCGGCCGCCTTGGCCGCCGTCGGTTCGACCGGCAACGCGGCCGTTGTCGCGGACGCCGTCAGTGACGCCGCAATCAACGCGAACGGCGGCAGATATCCAATCCGAGTCACGCCACCCTCCCCTGTTTGTTGGCAATCGGCCTCAATATTTCACGCGGAACCCGCCCATGAACTGACGGCCGATCGTGTCGTACAGGGCACGCGTCGTGCCGTAGCCGCCGGCGCCGGTGATCGGCGGATCGTTGTCGAACAGGTTCTGGACCGCGGCAAACAAGGCGACCTTGCTGCCCGCGCCGTGCGGACGGAAGATCGTCACTTCACCGGAAAGATCGGCATAGAGCCGTCCGTTGACGGTCAGCTTGTCGAGATTGCTGGCGGTCAAGGTGCGGTCGATGAAGCCGCCGCCGACATAGCGCGCGGTGGCGCTGAGGCGCCAGTCGCCGGCGATATAGCTGACATTGGCGTTCGCCTTCCACCGCGGGTTGCCGCCCATACCGGCGACGGTCGGCTGGACCACGCTGTCGTCCAATCGGACATGGACGGTCCCGTCATAGGTCTCGGTCTTGATCAGATAATTGACCAGCCCCTGAAAGACGAGGCGATCGGCGCCGACCGGCACGGTATAGCTCATCTCGACGTCGATGCCGCGAGTCATGGCATAAGCGAGATTGGTCGGTCCGCTGAACACCGTGGTGATCAGGCCGCTATTGTCCCGGGTGATGTACTGGCAAGCCGCGATATTGGTAGTGAAGCATTGCTGCACGATCGTCGCCGGCGTCAGCTGGATGATCGCCTTCTTGATGTCGATATTGTAATAATCGACCGAGATGCTCAGCCGCGGAATGAAGCTCGGCGTCAGCACCACGCCGCCCGTGAACGTCCGGGCCGCTTCCGGCTTCAGGTTCAAATTGCCCGCGGTCAGCGCCGTGACCAGATAGCTTTGCCCGAGATAGCGCGGGTCGAGATCAGTGACGGTCAGGAACGAACTGCCGCTCTTCTGATACAATTCGGTCAGATTGGGCGCGCGGATGTCGCGGGATTCGGTCGCGCGCAGCCGGATCGAATTGTTGATCGCGTAATCGACACCCGCTTTCCAGGTCTCGACCGTCCCCGAGGTCGTGTAGTTGGTGACACGACCGGCGATATCGACGCTCAGCCGCTTGCCGAAAGGCGAATTGGCCAGCAGCGGGATCAGCAATTCGCCGAACGCTTCCTTCACATCGACGCTGCCGGAATAGGGAAGCGAGGGCGCGGAATAGGCGCCGGCCCGCGAGGCGCTATCGAAATCCACCCGGAGCGACTGGCTGCGATATTCGCCACCCACGGCCAGCGAGACCGGCCCGGCCCAGGTCGAGAAAGGCTCACCGCGAAGCGTTAGCGAAAGCTCGTCCTGCTCGATGTCGTTGATCGTTTCCGCGACCCCATTGACGTAGCGCAACGCCGGATCGTTCGGGTCGACCTTGCCCATGATATTGAACGGGATGCAGCCATTGCCGGGCTTGGTCAGCGTGGACCGACAGATCGCCGAACCCGGATGAGCCGGATCGGCCACGGCGTCGATCGCCAGCGCGTAATTGGCCAGGATGCGGTTGTTCTGACTGATATTGTCGTTGTAGTTGCGGCCGTGGCCGTAATAGCCGTCGAACGACCAGCTCTTGCCGAGCTCGCCATGCACGCCCAGCGTGATCTGATAAACGTCGGTATTGTAGCTGGTCAGCGTCCGCGCGTTCTGATCGGCGAGCTTGTTGACCGTGATGGCAGCGACCTTGTTGGCCGCCATCGTCGCGGCCAGCTGGCTCGGCAGATAGAAATTGTCCGCCGCGATCGTGTAGCTGAAGGTCGACGGGATACCGTCCTGCAGCGAATGGAAATGGCTGTAGGAGCTCTCGATGAACGCGGTCCAGCCGGGTGCGATGTCACCGCTCAGCTTGCCATAAGCGGTATAGCGCGTGATCGGCGTCGCTCCGACCTGGTCGGCCATGCCGTTCACGCCGTCCCCGCCCAGCATCGTGCCCGAGGTCGTCATCGTTCCCAGTGAGAACGGTACCGCCTGGCCGGCATCGTTGAACTGGATACCTTTCAAATAGGCAGGCAGGCCGGTGATGGTATTGATCGCCGAGCCGAAGCCTGGCCGGAAGGTCACCCCGGTGATCACCCCATTGGCCGTGGAATTGCTGTTGCGCAGGCCGCTGGTGACGAGAAATTGGCGTGGTTGGCTCGGCGTGCCGAGCCCGCCATTGCCGGCATTGGGGTTGGCGAGCAGACCGGCCCCGGCAGCGGCCCAGCGCCGCGCGGACAGGCGGGCGATGCCCGAATTGTCGGAATATTCGCCTGCCAATACCAGGTGCATGCTGTCGGTCAGCTTCGCCCCGGCCGCCGCCGAGATCAGGACGTTGCGATAATCGCCCGCGCCGGCCTCACCGGCCTGAAGCGTCGCCTTGAGGCCTTCCAGATTCGCCTTGGTCTGCAGATTGACGACCCCGGCCACGGCATCGGCGCCATAAGCAGCGGAGGCGCCACCCGTCACCACGTCCACCCGATCAATCAGGGCCTGGGGAATGTTGTTGAGGTTGACCGCACCGGTCGGGTTGGACGGCACATAGCGCCGGCCATCGAGCAGCACCAGGGTACGGGCATAGCCGAGACCGCGCAGGTCGAGATAATTGCCGCCGATCTGCGTACCGCCGCCGGCATTCACGGCGCTGGTCGGGGTGAGCGACGGGCGCAGCGCCGGCATCTGGTTGATCGCGTCGGCGACATTGGGCGCGGCGACCCGCGCCAGGGCGTCGGCATCGATCACCGTGACCGGTGTCGGTGCGGTGAAGCCGGTGCTGCGGACCAGCGACCCGGTGACGACGATGTCTTTCTGCGGTTCATCGTCGCTTGGCTGTGTGGCGGGGGGCGTTTCCTGCGCGGCCGGTGCCGCATCGTTGACGCTGGCGGCAAGTGCGGGCGGAGATATCAGCAAGATCGCGGCACAACCGGCAAGGTACGCGTAGCGCAGACGTGCGACTTCGGAACGCGAATGAGGCGCCATGATTTCCCCCTGATGTTTATGCTCTCGGTCTTTACTGTTGGCCGGGCACTGCAACGTCCGTGAGCGGGGGCGAGGAATCAATCGCAATTACGTCTTGCGCCGATAACCCCGAGTTATGATCCGGGCCTGTTCAGCATTCCCGATTTTCGCGCGCGGCGTGCGGCGACCCTGCCTTCGGAGAAGGATCAGCCAAGTGGGGGTATCGCCTGCTTCTCTAACGAGCGGCAATACCCCCGGTATGGTCGGCAATCGGTCGATTTTGCGCAGGATGGTTAAGTCAGCGCAGATCCAACATCACGATCGATTTGGGTGGCAGTGAAACGCTCAGCGTCTGCTGGTCGATCCTGGCGCCGGCAAAAGGCGCCGGCTTGACCGTGTCGGGAGCGCCGAAGGTATTGTGCGCATCCATCGCCGCGGCGGTCAGGATACGGCCGGACACGCGCGTGACGTTGAGGCCGTCGAGCTTGACGCGAACCGTTTCGGCACGGTTCGGATCGACGTTCGTGAGCCCCACATGCACGACCCCGGCCGCATCGCGAACGGCGCTGGCGCTGATGGCCTTCAGCGAAGACCCGTTCTTGCTGTACGTCCGTGCGTCGACGTCGACCGCCAACACGGTCGCGTCCTGATAATCCTTGTACATGTCGAACACCCAATAGGTCGGGGTCTTCACCATTTTGTCGCCTTCGGTGAGAAGCAGCGACTGCAGCACGTTGACCATCTGGGCGATGTTCGCGCCGCGCAGGCGATCCGTGTGCCGCGCGAAGATGTCGAAGTTCAGGCTGGCGACGATCGCATCGCGCAGGCTGTTCTGCTGATACAGGAAGCCGGGATTGGTGCCGGGCTCGACATCGTACCAGGTGCCCCATTCGTCGACCAGCAATGCCACACGCTTGGCCGGATCGTATTTGTCCATGATCGCCGCATGTTCGGTGATGATCTTGTCCATCCGAATGGTTGCGGCAAGCGTGCGGGCCCATTGCTCCTCGTCGAAGCCGGTTGCCGCGCCCTTGTGATCCCAGTTGCCCGGTACGGTGTAATAATGCACGCCAATGCCGTCGATATTGGCTCCGGCGATGCGCATCATGGTATCGGTCCAATCGGTATCGCCCGAATTGGCACCGCTGGCGATCTTCATAACGTGCTGGCCCGCCGGCATCTTCACGAAGGTGCCGTAGCGACGCGTCAGGTCCGCGGCATATTCCGCGCGCATGCTTCCGCCGCACCCCCACAGCTCATTGCCGAGCCCGACCATGGGAACCCGCCAGGGCTCTTTCCGGCCGTTCGCCGCGCGTTCGTTGGCCAGCGTCGATCCGACCGGCGACGTCATATATTGGACCCAATCGGCCAATTCTACCGGAGGCGCCGAGCCGACATTGCCCGAGACATAAGCGTCGGCGCCGACGAGTTCCGAGAAGTCCATGAACTCGTGCGTGCCGAATGCATTGTCTTCTGTGACACCGCCCCAATGGGTGTTGATCGAGACCTTGCGATTTGCCTGCGGTCCGATTCCGTCACGCCAGTGATATTCGTCGGCGAAACATCCGCCGGGCCAGCGAATCTCGGGCACGCGAATTGCTTTGAGCGCCTCAAGCACGTCCTTGCGATAGCCTTTGATATTCGGGATCTTGCTGCGCGGCCCGACCCAGATGCCGTTGTAAATGCCGTGGCCAAGATGCTCGGCGAATTGGCCGAAAATACGCCGATCGAACTTCGGAGCAGGCCGGTCGCCATGAACGACCACCGTTTCGGAATCGTCGTCGCCCATCGCATAGGAACTCGAAGGCACGGCAACGCAAATAGCCAAGGCGGCGAGCAACAGACGCATTTCCATCTCCCTTGGAACCGGGGCGCGGGTCGCCAGGAACGTTGTCCCAGCCGGTTCGCCCTCTTTTTAACTCAGACATAATATAGCGCAAGAGAATTTGCGGGTGCGGATCGGGTCGTCTGCGGATGCTTTCTGTCGTGCTATTGCCGTACGAATCGCGATTATCCCGCGACGAGCCCCGCGCCCCAATTCTTAATTCGTGCGACCAACATTCTTTCGCCTGGCCAGGGCCAGCGCGCGTAAGCTCGCCACGAGCACGACAATCGAGCAGCCGACCTTGGCCGCAGGCACTTCACGGATAAACGGATAGAAACACTACACCAGGAATTGCCGTGCCATAGGTAGCAGCGCCGAGGCGTCCATCGTTACCCAGTGGGAGCCGAGCAACATTCCCCGATCGTTGGTTGGCGACCAGCATCTCTCCGCGCTCCTCGACCAACAGGAACAGGCGTGGACCTCGCCCCCCGCAACCGGCATGCTGAATGAGGGTCAATCCGCCGGCCGCGTCGATCGCGAACACCGCAATGCTGTCGTGACCTCGATTGGAGACGTAAAGCCGCGTGCCGCTGCCATTGAGCGCGATGTGGGCGGCGGTCGAGGTTCCAGTGAACTCTGCCGGCAAGGTGGAAACGGACCCCTTCGCGGCAAATGTGCCGTCAGGACGGGCCGCAAGGATCGTTACCGTGTTGGCCAGCTCGGAAACCAAATAGGCAATCTTCAGGCGCGGGTGGCGCGCAAGGTGGCGCGGACCCGACCCCGCTGGCGCGCGGTAGGCGAGCGAGCTTGATACGACGGCACCCGATCGAGGATCCAACACATGCGCGAAGATCGCATCCGCGCCCAGATCGACGGCATGCAGCAGCTTCCCGCCCATCGCAAAACCCACCCAATGCGCATGCGGACCCGTCTGCCGCGCTCGGTTGGGGCCACTACCGCTATGTACAGCGAGCTGCGCTTTTCCAATCGGACGACCGGTGTCGCGATCGATCCGCCAAACGGCGACGCTTCCACTGGAGTAATTGGCCACGGCTAACATGCCACCGTCTGGACTAAGGGCGGCATGGCAAGGATCTGCACCGAGCGTGGAGAAGTCCGCCACAGGCCGCAAACCTGGGCCGTAAACGCCGACCCGGCCCTTTTCCTGCTCGTCGAGCAAGTAGCGAATGCCGTTCGTGCGCCCGCGCACGCCGAACGAGGCGTTACGGATTGTGCTCAACGGACGGCCCGCCACCCAGCCGTTCGGACTTGCCGTCAGCGGCACAAGGCCGGGGCCGCCTTCGCCAGCATAGGTTCCGGCGATCAGCTCGGCCGGACCTTGCGCAAGGAGACCGGACGGGAGTGTACCGAGCACCATTGCGGTGCCGACGAGCGCGCGGCGGGAAAGGAGCGATGCAGGTGCAGCTGCCGCGATACGGTCGCGCGATTCCTCGCCCTGGCTGGTTGCCGCCGGATCTTGCTCGATGCCCACGATATGTTTCCTCTGCACTCCAGACCAAGGCGGCTGCTTAGCAAGTCGTAATTGGTCGGACAGGTTTAAGCTATTCACGGCGATTTGAGGGCCAGCAACCCTTCATCGTGGCGAACGAACGATATCTGTCATACAGCAACCGTCGGATAAAGCTGGCAGCAACGACCAAACAGCATAGCGGAGGGGACGCGCATGCCGAAGAACATTGCCTGCGTGAGGACTGGAAACAGTACGCCGGCCGGATTCGGATACGCCCCGCGATGACCGCCGAAGATATTCGCCTGATCCTGTCGGCAGTGTTCGGGATCGGCCTGTCCGTCTTGCTGATCGTCAAGGGCCGCCTTCACCCGTTCATCGCATTGTTGTGCGGCGCGTTCGTCACCGGCTTGTGCGTCGGCATGTCGCCCCTCACCACGGCGGCGGCGGTGCAAAAGGGCGGTGGCGACATTCTGGGCGGAACGGGCCTGGTGGTCGCGCTCGGCCTGTCGCTGGGCGCGATGCTTCAGCTGTCGGATGGCGCCGCCTCACTGGCGCGAGCCGGCCTGAAGCTCGCCGGAAATGCCGGCGCGCCTTGGGCGAGTTTGCTGGTTGCGCTGGTGATCGGCTTGCCGCTGTTTTTCGAGACGGGATTGGTGCTTCTGTTACCCATCCTCGCAACCGCCGCGGCGAACCTTTCCGAGGGCAGGAATGGCGATGCCGCGAAACTGCGGCTGATGCTCCCGGCGCTTGCCGGTCTGTCCGTGGTTCATGCGCTCGTCCCGCCGCATCCGGGGCCGCTTCTCGCCGTCACCGCGCTCAACGCCAATCTTGGCCGGACAATTCTCTATGGCCTGATCGTGGCGATCCCGACGGCGATTATCGCGGGGCCATTGCTGTCGCGATTCACTTCACGCGGGGTCGCGCTGACCGCGCCGTCGATCGAGCTTGGCGCGCCCCTGCAAGCCGCGCCGCCGCTGGCGGTATCGCTCGCGGTCATCCTGATGCCGGTGGTGCTGATCGCGGCGGGCCAGATACCCGCCTTGCTCCCGGCCAGCGCCGCCGCAGCTGCCGGCTGGCTGACCTTTGCGAGCAATCCGGTCTTCGCGCTGCTCCTGACCAATATCGTCGCATTGCCGCTGCTGTTCGGGCGGCGAGTAGGCGATGCGACCGTGCAAGCGACGATCTGGACGGACGCGATGAGACCGGCGGGCACAATCCTGTTGTCGATCGGTGCGGGCGGCGCGCTCAAGCAAGTGCTGGTGAGCGCGGGACTCTCCGATCTGTTGGCCAAGGTCGCCGCGGGCGGTGCTTTGTCGCCGATCGTGCTCGCCTGGCTCGTCGCGGTGGGCATTCGGCTGGCGACGGGCTCGGCCACGGTGGCAACGATCACAACTGCGGGTATCATGACCGGCGTCGTCGCGAACAGTGGCGCGTCGCCGGAATGGGTGGTGCTGGCGATCGGTGCTGGATCGGTGTTCTTCTCCCACGTCAACGATCCGGGTTTCTGGCTGGTAAAGGGATATCTCGGCACCAGTACGACCGACACGTTTCGCACCTGGTCGGTTTTGGAAACGGTCGTATCGGTCGTCGGCCTGGTCTGCGTGCTTGGTGGGAGCTACCTGCTGTGACGAGGCGGAATCCGACGACACCGCCCAAAAGCCCGGAGCGGCAAGGATGAGCGAGGGCCGCCTTGCCGACCGCGCCTATTCCGGCATCGTCGGGATCATCAATCAGGACCAACTGGAGATCGGCGACCGCTTGCCGTCGGAAGCGCGGCTGGCCGAGTTATTCGGCATGTCGCGCACGATCGTCCGCGAAGCGCTGGTCCGATTAGCCGCCGACGGCATCACCGAAGCGCGGCGGGGCGCTGGGTCGTTCGTCAAGCGGCGTCCGTCGGAACGGTTGGTCGCGCATATGCCGATGGAGGAACTGTCCGCGACACTTGGCAGCTATGAAGTGCGTTTCGTCCTGGAGGCCGAGGCGGCGCGGCTCGCCGCAGCGCGCCGGTCCGCCGACCAGATGCACGTCATCGAGCAGGAGATGACGCGCCTGGAAAATGCCCTGCTCTCGAGCGGACCAGCACATCTGGAGGACATGGCGCTTCACCGCGCGATCGTGCTCGGCACCTGCAATCCCGCCTTCGTCTCCGCCTTCGATCATATGTTCGCGGACATCGACCGGATTATGAAGGCGGGTGTCGACATATCCCGGTCGCGGCCACCGGAGGCGATCCATGCGACGCTGTCGGAACACCAGATGATCGTCGACGCGATCCGAGTTCAGGACGCCGACGGCGCCGCGCTCGCGATGCGCTGGCACCTGTCGCAGGGGCGCAAGCGGCTGATGCCGTGACACCAGTGCGTCTCCACGACTGGGTCCCGAAGCCACGAGACGGACATTCGAAGACGGGCGGGTTCCCGCGTTCGCCAAAGGCCAAAACCGGCCTGCCCTCGATCGGCCGTGTTCGTGGAGGATCCAGGCGGCGTCGCAGCAGAGGCGAAGCAATACCTGCGTGCGCGGTGTAGCCAGACGGATCAGCGGGAAAAAGGCACGCCGGTCCGCGAGTGCGCGATCAGAGGCGAAACGACGTGCGCAGGCCGATCACGGTGGCCTTGGCGGCGGAGCGAGAAGCGCTCCCAGCCAGCAACGCGGCAGCCGGATGGAGTATCAGCTGCATGTTGGGCTGAAGCGACAGGCGCTTACCGACCCTGATTTGCCAGTCCGCTTCCAACACGCCCTCGTAGCGCGGCGTTTCGGACGGAGTCGTGCCATTGCGCTCGATCAACAGCGACCGCAACGCGGGAGAAATATGGGCGAAGCCGAAGGCGATCCCTACTGTGTCACCGGATCGACCGCGCAGCGGCGCAGAGAGAGTGAGGCCGGTGTCGAGGTAGCGGTCGATGATGTTCCGGTCGGCCGGGCTGGCGCTGAAGCGGATGAACCCCCGCAGCGTCCTGCCGCCTGATTGCCAAAGCCGCGCGTCGGCGATGGCATAGATGGCCGCGTTGCCGCGATGGCGAAGCGGTACCCCAGAGGACGCCGGCGACGCGAGCGAATTGCCGGCGGCGTCACGGTTCAGGTCGTCGAATCGATCGGCATGAGCCCAGCCGCCGATAGCGAGAGTCCAGACGGGATCGTCGCCCGGCGCGCTCGTCGCCACTTCGCCGATGACGAAGGGGCCGCCCCTGAACCTGAAGCCGTTGAACCCGTGAAGATCGCGGCGTTGCGGATCGGCGGTGCCAGGTCCGGCGGGATCGCCGGCGAACAGCGCAGCCCGCAAGGTGACGCGTTTCACGGGCGTAGCGGCGAGCCGGAGACCTGGCGCCGCGAGGGGATAAGCCGGTCCACCACTCGGCAAATCGACAGCAAAGCTAGCCGGCCAGCCGAAGGTCGAGTTGACGAACAGGGCAGCCGTCGGCGAGATCGCGAATTCCTGGCCGGCAGTGAACTGCCCGACCCGCAGCGATGCGCCGGATCCCAGTTTCTGCTCGATCCAGAGATTGAACAACCGCACCGCCGGCTCGGCTTCCAGGCCGCTGACGCTCAGGATCGTACCGACCCGCTCGGTCGACAGGCCGGTACCGTTGATCAGGTGCACGCTGACATGCGCGGTCGCCCCGCGCCAGCCGACAAGGCGGTCGAGATCGACATCGCCGATCAGGCCGACCCGCTGGAGATAGGCGCTTCCCCGCGCGGTGCCGCCGTCGATATCCGCGTTGAGATCGCTATTATAGGTCAGCGTCCCGACAAGCGGTCCCGGCATGTGTTGCGACATCTCGCCATTCTCGCCCTGCAACTGGCTATCGGGCGGTTGAGCGGTGCTAGCCGACTGCGCCATCGCGGTCCCGGTTTCCGATACCAGCGCTAAGCCCGCGACGGCCAGGACGACGGCGAAGCGGCACCGCCGTTCCGCACGCCATCGGAGGGGAGGAGCCGACGAGTTCATGGCCAAGCGCTCTGCACGGTGCGTTCCGCGGTGGGAAGCGCAAATAGGAGTTGGTGGGCGACCGTGCGAACATGCCCCAAACGGCCGGTCGTCCAACTCACGCGTCGGGTGAATACATGGTACGGGGCCGCCCGAGTTCCGGTGATGACGATCGAGCGGCAGAACGCCGCCAAAAAAGGGCGCGACCGAAATCGCGGCGCGACGACCGGTCGAAGTCAACCGTTTCACTTAGCCACGCCGGGCTGCGCCGCGATCCCCGGCAATCGCCGGTTGACACATGGGTGACGCCGACCCGGCCTATCGATCAGGTCATCCCGGCGTATCGCGAGCCAACGACGCCGTGCAGAAAAACGGTGGCATTAGCCGAGCTGGCATTTCCCGGGTAGCGGGACGCGCGATCGATATGCTTCCAGGCGGCAGTCCACCTCGCCAGCAACCGAACGCGAGCCAGCCTTGCGCTCCGAAATGAGCTACGTCTGCAATTGGGCCGTAAGCTGCCAGGCAGCTCTTGAACGGGACCACACGAAAGCGGGCGTCCGTTCAGGGTCGCGAACCGCGCTATCGGGTAGCGCGTGAAAGGCAGGCCTTGGCTCTATGCAGTCAGTCT
>Ga0105243_10000184_pt1 | contig 72611 bp, 47 predicted proteins | sample KBSM34metaG_FD_81525 | JGI IMG/M metagenome (GOLD analysis project Ga0105243, IMG submission 81525) | Miscanthus rhizosphere microbial communities from Kellogg Biological Station, Michigan, USA - KBS M3-4 metaG | ecosystem: Host-associated > Plants > Roots > Rhizosphere > Soil | place... | reverse complement strand
GGAAGTGGCCCATGCGCTGTTGACGGCCTCGCCGCTGGAGCAGTGGCGCGCCGAGCGCTACAGCAGCTTCGACAGCGGCGCCGGCGCGGCGTTCGCGGCCGGCAGCAGCACGCTGGCGGACCTCGCGGCGCACGCGGCCAAGGCCGGCGCGCCCAAGCAGGTCAGCGGCCGCCAGGAAGCCTACGAGAACCTGATCAACCAGTACCTGATCCGCTGATGCGGACCCTGCCGCCCGCCGCCGCGTCAGCGCCGTTCGGTGCGCGCGGCGGCAGGTGCGGCCACCGAATCGCGCTTGACCAGCTGATGAGCGAGCACATGATCGATCTTCGTCCGGGCCGTGCGTTCCTTGCTGCGGATGCTGCGCAACAGGATGTCGATCGCCGCATCGGCCATCGCCGCGATCGGCTGGCGGATGGTGGTCAGTTCCGGCCACACGGTGGTCGCGGCGGAGGTGTCGTCGAAGCCGACCACCGACAGGTCGCGCGGCACGTCCAGGCCGCGCCGGTGCGCGACCGAGATCGCCGCGGCGGCCATGTCGTCGTTGCTGGCGATGATGGCGCTGGGCCGATGGCGGCGCGACAGCAGTTTCTCGGCGGCGTCCAGGCCGGAGCGGTAGGTGTAGTCGCCCGGCTGCAGCAGGTGCCGGTCCAGGCGCAGCCCGGCTTCGGCCAGCGCCGCCTGGAACCCTTCGAAGCGGCGCGCGCTGGCCGACAGGTTGGAGCGGCCGGCGATGTAGCCGATGCGGGTGTGGCCCTGCGCGATCAGGTAGGCGGTGATGTCCTTGCTGGCGTTGAATTCGTCGATGCGCACGCAGGCGACCTGGTCGCTGAAGCGGTCGGAGGCGATCGCCACCACCGGCACCTTGGCGCGCACCAGCTCGCGGATCGCCGCATCCGATTCGCACAGCGGCGGCGGCAGGATCACCCCGGCGACACCGCTCTTGGCCAGCTTGCGCGCGGCCTTGCGTTCGGCTTCCGGGCCGAGGTCGTCCCAGTAGTCCATCACCACCTGGATCGAGGTGCGCGAGGCCGCGCGCAGCACCCCGACCAGCAGCTCGCCGAGGTAGGCGCCGCTGGGATTGCTGTAGATCAGCGCGACCCGCGTGCTCTGCGCGGCGGCCAGCGCACTGGCCGCCAGGTTCGGCGTGTAGCCGAGCGTGTCGACCGCGCGCATGACCTGCTCGCGGGTACTGTCGCGCACGTTGCCCTGGCCGTTGATCACCCGCGACACGGTCATCGGCGAGACCTTGGCCAGTGCGGCCACCTCGTCGATGGTCACGGCGAGGCTCTTGCGGCGAACCGATTTCCTGACCTTCTCCAAGATGCGCCTCTTCGTTGGCTTGCGGGCGTGGCTCGCGACCGGGGACATGCTGCGCAAGCCGCGTGTGCGGCGGCGCCGCGACACGGTGTGGATCCCGACACGAGTGACGCCTGCATGGTACCGGGAAGCCGGGTGGGCGGCGACCGCAGGCGTGCGCCGGCGCCGTGCCGGCGGGGGCGCGCATGAGCGGCCACGCGCGGCTGCGCGCGCTGCAGCGTCGGCGTCCGTTGCGCGGCGGCTGGCTGCGCAGTGCCTGCCTGTGGCTGGCGTTTTTATTGCCGATCGCCGTGGCGCAGGCCGAGGACGGCTACGATCTATGGTTGCGCTACCAGCCGCTGGCCGAGGCGCAGGCCGCGCCGTGGCGCGCGGCCGCCACGCAGCTGGTGGCGGATGCCGACACGCCGATGCAGCGGGCCGCGCGCGACGAGCTGCGCCGCGGCCTGGGCGGCCTGCTCGGCGCCGAGCCGCCGCTGGCGGCCAGCGCGGACCGCGCCGGCGCGATCGTGCTCGGCACCCCGGCCACGCCGGCGGTCGCGCGGCTGCGGCTGGACACGCGCGGCCTAGGCGAGGAGGGCTATCTGATCCGCAGCGTGGTGGTCGAGGGGCGCCCGGTCACCGCGATCGTCGGCGGTGGCGAGCGCGGCGCGCTGTATGCGGCGTTCCGCTTCCTGCGCCTGCTGCAGACCGGCCAGGCGCCGGCGCCGCTGGCGCTGCGCGATGCGCCACGGGTGAAGCTGCGCGTGCTCGATCACTGGGACAACCTGGACGGGGTGGTCGAACGCGGCTACGCCGGCGCCTCGCTCTGGGATTGGCAGAAACTGCCCGATTACATCGACCCGCGTTACACCGACTACGCGCGCGCCAACGCCTCGATCGGCATCAACGGCGCGGTGCTGAACAACGTCAATGCCAAGGCGGTGAGCCTGACCCCGGCGTACCTGGACAAGACCGCGGCGCTGGCCGCGGCGCTGCGCCCGTACGGCATCCGCGTGTACCTGAGCGCGCGCTTCAGCGCGCCGATCGAGATCGGCGGACTGCGCACTGCCGATCCGCTGGATCCGGCGGTGCAAGGCTGGTGGCGGGCCAAGGCGGACGAGATCTACGCGCGCATTCCCGATTTCGGCGGCTTCCTGGTCAAGGCCAATTCCGAAGGCCAGCCCGGCCCGCAGGACTACGGGCGCAGCCATGCCGACGGCGCCAACATGCTCGCCGACGCGCTGGCGCCGCACGGCGGGGTGGTGATGTGGCGCGCCTTCGTCTATTCGCACGAGCAGCCGGACGACCGCGCCAAGCAGGCCTACAGCGAGTTCGTGCCGCTGGACGGGAAATTACGCGACAACGTGGTGGTGCAGGTCAAGAACGGCGCCATCGACTTCCAGCCGCGCGAGCCGTTCCATCCGCTGTTCGGGGCGATGCCGAAGACGCCGCTGATGCTGGAATTCCAGATCACCAAGGAGTACCTGGGTTTCGCCACGCACCTGGTCTACCTGGGCACGCTGTACCAGGAAACCCTGCAGTCCGACACGCGGCGCGGCAAGCGCGCGACGGTGGCGCGGGTGGTGGAGGGCGCGGTGGATGGGCACGCGCTCAGCGGCATCGCCGGGGTCGCCAACATCGGCGCGGACCGCAACTGGTGCGGCTCGATCTTCGACCAGGCCAACTGGTACGCGTTCGGGCGGCTGGCCTGGGATCCGCAGGGCGATGCGCAGGCCATCGCCGAGGACTGGGTCCGGATGACGTTCGGCAACGATCCGGCGCTGGTCGCACCGGTGGTCGGCATGATGATGGCCTCGCACCAGGCGGCGGTCGACTACATGACCCCGCTCGGCCTGCATCACCTGATGGGCCGCGGCCACCACTACGGCCCGGCGCCGTGGGATGCGGGCAGCGCGCGGCCGGACTGGGACCCGGTGTACTACCACCGCGCCGACCGCAACGGCATCGGTTTCGACCGCAGTGCGACCGGCAGCAACGCGGTGGCGCAGTACGCGCCGCCGCTGGCGCGCCGCTTCGGCGACGTGCGCACCGTGCCGGAGGACTACCTGCTGTGGTTCCACCACGTGCCGTGGGACCACCGCATGGCCTCGGGCCAGCCGCTGTGGAACGCGCTGCTTGGCCGCTACGACCACGGCGTGGCCGAGGTGGCACGGATGCGCGCGACCTGGGCCGGGCTGGCGCCGTACGTGGATGCGCAACGTTATCGCCAGGTCGCCGATTTCCTGGCGATCCAGCAGCACGAGGCGCAGTGGTGGCGCGATGCCAGCATCGCCTACTGGCAACAGGTGTCGGGCCGTGCGTTGCCGCCGGGCACCGCGCCGCCGCCGCATCCGCTGGCGTATTACCAATCGTTGTCGTTTCCGTACGCACCGGGAAATCCGAAATGACGCCGCACCGTTTCGCTGTCCACATCGCCCGCCGCCTGCTGCTGGCGGCGCTGTGCGTACCCGCGTTCGCGCATGCCGACGACGCGCCGCTGTTGAATGCCCTGTTCCAGGACCACGCGGTGCTGCAGCGCGATGCGCCGATCCGCGTCTGGGGGCAGGCCGCGGCCGGCGAGACGGTGACCGTGCAGTTGGCGCAGCAGCGCGTGCAGGCGCGCGCCGACCGCCAGGGCCGCTGGCAGGCGCAGCTGGCGCCGTTGCCGGCCGGCGGGCCGTACGTCTTGCAGGCCAGCACCGCGCGCGGCCGCGTGCAGCGCGCCGACAACGTGCTGCTCGGCGACGTGTGGCTGTGTTCGGGCCAGTCGAACATGGAGCTGCCGGTGCAGCGCACGCTGGATACGCGCAGCGAGATCGCCGATGCGCAGCAGCCGGCGATCCGCATGTTCAAGGTGCCGGCGCAGTCCAGCCCGACCCCGCAGGCGCAGTTCGGCGGCGCGACCGCGTGGCAGCCGACCACGCCGGAGACGGTGGGCGCGTTCTCCGCGGCCTGCTATTACTTCGCCCGCGAACTGCGCAAGACCGTGGACGTGCCGATGGGGCTGATCAACGCCTCCTGGGGCGGTTCGCAGATGCAGGCATGGATCGGCGATGCGGCCCTGCGCAAGGTGGACGGCAACGCGCCGGCGCTGGACGTGTTGGCGCGCTACGCCATCGATCCGCAGCAGGCGGCGCCGCGCTGGGGCACGTTGTGGGAAACGTGGTGGCGCGCGCACGGCAGCGGCGCGCCGTGGCAGCCGGACGATGCAGGCGGCGACTGGCGCGACGCGCCTGCGGCGCTGGGCGCCTGGGACGACTGGGGCGTACCGCAGCTGGTCAATTTCAACGGCATGGTCTGGTACCGCAGCACGGTCACGCTGAGCGCCGAGCAGGCGAAACAGCAGGCGACGCTGGCGTTGGGGCCGGTGGACGAACTCGACCAGACCTGGGTCAACGGCCAGGCGGTGGGCAGCAGCTACGGCGCCGACCAGCCGCGCAGCTACCGCTTGCCGCGCGGCGTGCTGCATGCGGGCAAGAACACCGTGGTGGTCAACGTGTACAACAGCTACCGCCGCGGCGGCCTGCTCGGCGACGCGCAGGCGCAGCAGCTGCAACTGGGCGACGGCAGCCGGGTGGCGCTGGCCGGATGGCAGTACCGCATCGTGCCGCCGCAGCTGGGCACGCCGCCGCGCGCACCGTGGTCCTCGGCCGCGGGCCTGACCACGCTGTACAACGGCATGATCGCGCCGCTGGGCCGGGTCGGCCTGCGCGGCGTGCTGTGGTACCAGGGCGAATCCAACACCGGCGATGCGGCCGGCTATCCGGCATTGCTCGACGCCTGGCAGCGCGATTGGCGGCAGCGCTTCGGCGCGCAATTGCCGCTGCTGGTGGTGCAGCTGGCCAATTACGGCGCGCCGCCCACCCAGCCGGGCGACAGCGGCTGGGCGCAGCTGCGCGAGGCGCAACGGCGCTTCGTCGCCGCCGATCCGCATGCCGGCCTGGCGGTGGCGATCGACATCGGCGACCGTTACGACATCCATCCGGCCAACAAGCAGGAACTCGGCCGGCGCCTGGCGCGCGCGGCGCGGCACGTGGTCTATGGCGAGGCGTTGGCGCCGTCCGGGCCGGTGCCGCATGCGCTGCGTCGCGATGGCGCGGCGCTGGTGGTCGATTTCGACGACGTCGATGGCGCGTTGCAGACCTATAGCGCGGACGCACCGATCGGGTTCGAACTGTGCGGCGCGGCATCCGCCAGCTGCCGCTACGCGCGAGCCGAACTGCACGGCCGCAGCGTGCGCCTGCCGGTGCCCGCCGGCACCGCGCCTACCCGCGTGCGCTACTGCTGGGCCGACAGCCCGGTGTGCACCCTGTTCGATCGCGTCGGGCTGCCGGCCGGTCCGTTCGAGCTTTCCCTCCCGTCCGCGGCCCGTGCGGCCGCGGCTTCTTCCCCGTGAGCGATCCGCGATGACCCAGACTTCCGATAGCGCTTCTTCCGCCCAAGGCTCGGCCCGCGATCGCGAGATCGTCGAGGCGCGGGTCATCGTCACCTGCCCGGGGCGCAATTTCGTCACCCTCAAGATCGTCACCCGTTCCGGCGTGTACGGCCTGGGCGATGCCACCCTCAACGGCCGCGAACTGGCGGTGGCGTCCTACCTGCAGGACCACGTGGTGCCGAACCTGATCGGCCGCGACGCCGGCCGCATCGAGGACATCTGGCAGTTCTTCTACCGCGGCGCGTACTGGCGGCGCGGGCCGGTGACGATGACCGCGATCGCCGCGGTGGACGTGGCGTTGTGGGACATCCTCGGCAAGATGGCCGGCATGCCCCTGTACCAGCTGCTGGGCGGGCGTTCGCGCGAAGGCGCGCTGGTCTACGGCCACGCCAACGGCCGCGACATCGCCGAGACCAGCGAGGAGGTCGCCCGTTTCCGCGAACTCGGCTTCATCGCCATCCGCGCGCAATGCGGCGTGCCCGGGATCAAGAAGACCTACGGCATCTCCAGCGGCGGCAAGCCCTACGAACCGGCCGAGAGCGAACTGCCGACCGAGACCGTGTGGTCCACGCCGCGCTATCTCAGCGTGGTGCCGAAGCTGTTCGAACAGCTGCGCGCCGACCATGGCGACGAGATCGAACTGCTGCACGACGCGCACCACCGCCTGACCCCGATCGAGGCGGCGCGGCTGGCGCGCGACCTGGAGCCGTACCGATTGTTCTGGCTGGAAGACGCCACGCCCGCGGAAAACCAGCGCGCGTTCGAGACCATCCGCCAGCATTCGGTGACGCCGCTGGCGGTGGGCGAGGTGTTCAATTCGATCTGGGACTGCAAGCACCTGATCGAGCAGCAGCTGATCGACTACATCCGCACCACCATCGTGCACGCCGGCGGCATCACCCACGTGCGCCGGCTGGCCGACTTCGCCGCGCTGCACCAGGTGCGCACCGGCTTCCACGGCGCCACCGACCTGTCGCCGGTGTGCATGGGCGCCGCGCTGCACTTCGACACCTGGGTGCCGAACTTCGGCATCCAGGAATACATGTTCCATTCCGACGAGGCCAACGCGGTGTTCCCGCACGACTACACCTTCCACGCCGGCCGCCTGCATTGCGGCGAAACGCCCGGGCATGGCGTGGACATCGACGAAACCCTGGCTGCACGTTATCCGTACGCGCCCAAGCAGCTGCCGGTGGCGCGGCTGGAAGACGGCGCGATGTGGGACTGGTGAGGCGCATGCGCTGGGGACGCGGACTGGTTGTGGCGCTGCTGTGTGTCGTGGCGATGCAGACGGCATCGGCGCAGCGCGGGCGGGCCGCCGACATCGCCGAATTCGATTGGTTCGAGTACCGCGGTGACGACGCGGTGTTTGCCACGCCGCTGCCACCCGGCCATTACCGCAATCCGGTGCTGGCCGGCTTCTATCCCGATCCCAGTGTCGTCCGTGCCGGCGACCGCTACTACCTGGTCAATTCCACCTTCGCCTATTTCCCGGCGCTCCCGGTGTTCGAGAGCCGCGATCTGGTGCACTGGCGGCAGGTCGGCAACGTGGTCGAGCGCGCCGGGCAACTGGACTACGACGGGCTGCGCGTGTCGCGCGGCATGTTCGCCGCCAGCATCGCGCACCATGACGGCCGCTTCTACGTGGTCGGCACCGCGGTGGACAGCGGCGGCAACTTCATCGCCACGGCGGACGACCCGGCCGGGCCGTGGTCGCCGCTGCACTGGCTGCCGGACATCGACGGCATCGACCCGTCGCTGTTCTTCGACGACGACGGCAGCGCCTACCTGCTCAACAACGGCCCGCCCGACGGCGCGCCGCTGTACGAAGGCCACCGCGCGATCTGGATGCAGCGCTTCGACCTGGCGCGGATGCAGCCGGTCGGCCCGCGCCAGGTGCTGGTCAACGGCGGCACCGATCTGGCCAGCAAGCCGATCTGGATCGAGGGTCCGCACCTGTACAAGCGCGACGGCTGGTACGTGCTGTCCTGCGCCGAAGGCGGCACCGGCCCGCAGCATTCGCAGGTGGCGCTGCGCAGTCGCACGCCATGGGGGCCTTACCAACCGGCGCCGCACAACCCGATCCTGACCCAGCGCGACCTGCCCGCCGAACGCGCCGACCCGATCACCAACGCCGGCCATGCCGACCTGGTCGAAGGCCCCGACGGGAAGTGGTGGGCGCTGTTCCTGGCCAGCCGCCCGTACGCGGGCGAGCGCTACAACACCGGCCGCGAGACCTTCCTGCTGCCGGTGACCTGGCACGACGGCTGGCCGTCGATCCTGCCCGCCGGGCAGCCGATTCCCTATGTCGCGCCGGGGCCTGCAGGGATGCGCGCCGACGCCGATACAGCACCGCTGAGCGGCAACTTCACCTGGCGCGACGGTTTCGACGCGCCGCAGCGCGATCCCAGCTGGCTGCTGTTGCGCACGCCCAAGCGCGAATGGCTCGACCTGCGCGCGCGCCCGGGCTGGCTGACGCTGCAACCCGATACGCAAGGCCTGGACGGCAGCGGCAATCCCTCGTTCCTGGCCTACCGGCAACAGCACACCCGCTTCGAAGCCAGCACCGCAGTGCAGGTGCCGGCGCAGCCGGGCCTGGTCGCCGGCCTGGCCGCGTTCCAGAATGCCGATGCCTGGTACGTGCTCGGCGTGCGCCGCCGCGGCGCACGCGCCGAAGTATTCCTCGACAAGCGCGACGGCAAGCGCACCACCGCCGTCGCGCGCAGGACGGTCGATGCCAAGGGCGCGCTGCGCCTGAAGATCGCCGGCGACGGCGGCCGCTATGCCTTCGCCTTCGCCGCCGATGGCCAGGACTGGCAGTGGCTGCGCCGCGACGACGATGCGGCGATGCTCAGCACGGCCGTGGCCGGCGGTTTCACCGGCACCACCCTCGGGCCGTACGCCCGCCGCGAACCGGATCGATCCAGCAAGGAGTAGGCAATGCACACCGAGACTGCGCCGTACCAAGGACGTGGCCGCCGCGTCGCGACGCTGGCGTTGCTGTTGGCCATCGCGCCGTGCGCGGCATCCGCTGCCGAAGCGCCGCCGCCGTACCTGGACACCCAGCGCAGCTTCGAGCAGCGCGCCGCCGACCTGGTGTCGCGGATGACGCTGGAGGAAAAGGCCGCACAGATGCAGAACGCCGCGCCGGCGATCCCGCGCCTGGGCGTGCCGGCCTACGACTGGTGGAACGAGGCGCTGCACGGCGTGGCCCGCGCCGGCGGCGCCACGGTGTTCCCGCAGGCGATCGGCATGGCGGCCACGTTCGATGTGCCGCTGATGCACGACGTCTCCACCGCGATCAGCGACGAGGCGCGCGCCAAGCACCACGAGGCCCTGCGCCACGATCAGCACGCGCGCTACCAGGGGCTCACGTTCTGGTCGCCGAACATCAACATCTTCCGCGACCCGCGCTGGGGCCGCGGCCAGGAAACCTACGGCGAGGATCCGTACCTCACCGCGCGCATGGGCGTGACCTTCGTGCAGGGTTTGCAGGGCGAGGGCGCGGATGTGCCGAAGAACGCGCGGGGCGAGGCCTACCGCAAGCTCGACGCCACCGCCAAGCACTTCGCCGTGCACAGCGGCCCGGAGGCCGACCGCCACCACTTCGACGCGCACCCGTCGCAGCGCGATCTCTACGAGACCTACCTGCCGGCGTTCGAAGCACTGGTCAAGGAAGGGAAGGTGGATGCGGTGATGGGCGCCTACAACCGCGTGTTCGGCGAATCGGCCAGCGCCAGCAAGTTCCTGCTGCGCGACGTGCTGCGCGACACCTGGGGCTTCGACGGCTACGTGGTGTCCGACTGCTGGGCGATCGTGGACATCTGGAAGAACCACAAGATCGTCGCCACCCGCGAGGAAGCCGCCGCGCTGGCGGTGAAGCACGGCACCGAACTGGAATGCGGCGAGGAGTACTCGACGCTGCCGGCCGCCGTGCGCAAGGGGCTGATCAGCGAAGCCGAAGTCGACAAGGCACTGCAGAAGCTGATGTATTCGCGCATGCGACTGGGCATGTTCGATCCGCCAGAAAAACTGGCTTGGGCGCAGATTCCCATCTCGGCCAACCAGTCGCCCGAACACGATGCGCTCGCCCGGCGCACCGCGCGCGAGTCGCTGGTGCTGCTGAAGAACGACGGCGTGCTGCCGCTGTCGCGCGCGAAGATCAAGCGCATCGCCGTGATCGGCCCCACCGCCGACGACACCATGGCGCTGCTCGGCAACTACTACGGCACCCCGGCCGCGCCGGTCACCGTGCTGCAGGGCATCCGCGAGGCCGCGCCCGATGCCGAAGTGCTGTACGCGCGCGGCGCCGACCTGGTCGAAGGCCGCGACGATCCCGCCGCCACGCCGTTGATCGAACCGCAATACCTGCGTCCGTCGTCCGATTCGCCCGAGCGCGGCCTGCGCGGCGAATATTTCCGCAACCGCGACCTGTCGGGCCCCCCGGCGCTGGTGCGCACCGATGCGCAGATCGGCTTCAAGTGGGACCGCGGCTCGCCCACCGACAACCTGCTCGCACGCGGCGAAGCCGGGCCGGACCAAGCCATTCCGGCCGACAACTTCAGCATCCGCTGGAGCGGAAAGCTGGTGCCGCCGGCCACCGGCACCTATCACCTGGAAACCGCGGCCGACGACGGCGTGCGCCTGTACCTGGACGGCAAGCGCCTGATCGACCGCTGGAGCGCCAGCGACCGCCTGCACGCCGACGGCGTCGACGTGCGCCTGGAAGCCGGCCGCAGCTACGACCTGCGCCTGGAGTATTTCGAAGGCGAGCGCGACGCCGGCATCCGCCTGGCCTGGCGCCAGCCCGGCGCCAAGCCGCCGCTGCAGGAAGCGCTGGACGCGGCACGTCGCGCCGACGTGGTGGTGTTCGTCGGCGGCCTGACCGGCGACGTGGAAGGCGAGGAGATGAAGGTCAACTATCCCGGCTTCGCCGGCGGCGACCGCACCGACCTGCGCCTGCCCAAGCCGCAGCGCGACCTGCTCGAAGCGCTGCAGGGCACCGGCAAACCGGTGGTGGCGGTGCTGACCACCGGCTCGGCGCTGGCCATCGACTGGGCGCAGCAGCACGTGCCGGCGATTCTGCTGGCCTGGTACCCCGGCCAGCGCGGCGGCAACGCCGTGGCCGACGTGCTGTTCGGCGACGCCAACCCCGGCGGCCGCCTGCCGGTGACGTTCTACAAGGAAAGCGAGAAGCTGCCCGCGTTCGACGACTACGCCATGCGCGGTCGCACCTATCGCTATTTCGCCGGCACCGCGCTGTACCCGTTCGGGCACGGCCTGTCGTACACCCAGTTCGCCTATTCCGACCTGCGCCTGGACCGCAGCAAGCTGGCGGCCGACGGCAGCCTGCACGCCACGCTGAAGGTGAAGAACACCGGCCAGCGCGCGGGCGACGAAGTGGTGCAGCTGTACCTGCACCCGCTGTCGCCGAAGCGCGACCGCGCGACCAAGGAACTGCGCGGCTTCCAGCGTATCGCCCTGCAACCCGGCGAAACCCGCGAAGTAAGTTTCGCCATCTCCCCGCAGACCGACCTGCGCAGCTACGACGAAGCGCGCAAGGCCTACGTGGTGGACCCGGGCGACTACGAACTGCAGGTCGGCGCCTCCAGCAGCGACGTGCGCGTGCGCCAGCGCTTCAGCGTGCAGCCGTCACCCGGAGCGGAGGCAAAGCCGCGCAAGTGACCGCGATCGGTGGTGCGAGCAGCCAACGCGCGCACCACCGAAAGAGCGGGCGCGGACGACCGAAATCAGCCCCACGCACGTCACCAACCATGCACCGCCCCCCGCGATCACCCTCCGGCCCCCACGATCCCCTGTAGGAGCGGCTTCAGCCGCGACCGCCTTACCGACCAACCACCAGCCCGCCTCAACTCCCCTGTAGGAGCGGCTTCAGCCGCGACCGCCTCACCGACCAACCACCAGCTCGCCTCAGCTCCACTATGGGAGGGACTTCAGTCCCGACAGCCTTACCGACCAAGCCTCAGACCGAACTCCTCCCCATGGAAATCCCGTGACCGAACCACGCCTCACCGCCGCCAAGCTCCCCAACCTGCCGCCAGCCATCGCGCGCCCAACCTACGCCTTGGACCGCGTCCGCATCGGCATCGTCCACCTCGGCGCCGGCGCCTTCCACCGCGCCCACCAAGCGGTCTACCTCGACGGCCTGCTCGCCGACGAACCGGACTGGGCGATCAGCGCCGTCTCCCTGCACAGCCCGCAGGTGCGCGACGCACTGCGCCCGCAGGACGGCCTCTACACCCTCGCCCTGCTCGACGCCCCCCCCGAGCTGCGCATCATCGGCGCCATCCGCGAAGTGCTCTGCGCGCAGGACGAACAGCCCGCCGTCCTCGCCCGTCTGGCCGACCCCGCGGTGCGCCTGGTCACCCTCACCGTCACCGAGAAAGGCTACTGCCTGGCCGGCGAACAGCTCGACTTCGCCCATCCGGACATCGTCCACGACCTCGCCGCCCCGCACGCCCCGCGCAGCGCCATCGGCTACCTCGTCGCCGGCCTGCGCGAACGCCTGCGCCTGGGCCTGGCGCCGTACACCGTGCTCAGCTGCGACAACCTGCCCGACAACGGCGGCAAGCTGCGCCGCGCCGTCCTGCAGTTCGCCCACACCATCGACCCCGCACTGGCCGCCTGGATCGAGACCGAAGCCACCTTCCCGCGCTCGATGGTCGACAGCATCACCCCGGCCAGCGACGACGCCCTGCGCGACCGCGTCGCCGCGCAACTCGGCTGCCATGACGCCTGGCCGATCCAGCGCGAGCGCTACAGCCAATGGGTGATCGAAGACAATTTCTGCAACGGCCGCCCCGCCTTCGAGCGTGCCGGCGTCACCCTGAGCGACGACATCGCCGGCTACGACCGCGCCAAGCTGCGCCTGCTCAACGGCCCGCACTCCGCGCTGGCGTATCTGGGCTCCCTGCTCGACCTGGACACCGTCGCCGACGCCATGCGCCACCCGCAACTGGCCGCTTTCGTCGAAACCCTGATGCGCGAAGACATCGCGCCGACGCTACAGCCGATGCCCGGCTTCGACCCGCAGCACTACACCGGCGCCATCCTCGCCCGCTTCCGCAACCCCGCCATCGCCCACCGCCTGGCGCAGATCGCCTGGGACGGCTCACAAAAAATCCCGGTACGCCTGCTCGGCACCATCGCCGACGCTCTGGCCGCCGGCCGCCGCATCGACCGCCTGTGCCTGCCGATCGCAGCGTGGATGCAGTTTGTGAGGCGGCAGGCGCGCGAGGGCGTGGCGCTGGTGGATCCAATGAGCGACGTGCTGACCGGGATCGGGCGCGGCGCGACCGGCGATGCGGGGCACGACGTGAACGCCTTCCTGGCGCTGGACGTGGTCTTCTCGCCGTTGTCTGGAGATGCGCGTTTCACTCAGCCGCTGCGCGACACCTATGCCGCGCTGGGCGAGTGCGGCGCCATGGATGTCGAGCGGTCGCTGTCGACGATCTAGACAAGCAGACGCCACGTCGAGTGGAGCTGGGTAACGCCGTATCGGTTACGCTGTGCTCCGGTTTGAGCGTCAGGGTCAGGAGGCGTTTGCCGGCCACCGCTGGATCCGCCTGATTAAAGAAAAGGCGCTCAATCTTGCCGCTTTCCAGAGCGGCTCCACTCAGGATCAGCTGCAATGGATGGATTCTGCTTCACGTCCACGCTCTTCGAGATCGAGCGTGGCGAAGATGCCCAGCTCAATCCTGGCCGGTATGGTCGGCAGCTTGCACTGTGGCTGGGAGCGCGGTTTGCGGAGCTTGGCTATGTACCAGAAATCATCGCAGAGGATTGGGGCTACTGCGTGATGCTATCGCGCGATCCGTTCCTGTTGTGGGTCGGGTGCGGGAACATGGAGGAGACCGACATCGACGCATCAAAGGATCCCATCGTCTGGCACTGCTTCGTCGTGGCGGAAGCATCCCTGTTGCAGAAGCTCTTTCGCAGGCCGCAGACGCATAGCGCATTGCAGAAATTGAAGGCGGACTTGTATGCGGTACTCGACGACGAGCCAGCAATTGCGTTCCTCGAGCAGCACAAATGAAGACGGACGACTTCGTCATCCAAACGGTGAAGCTCGCATTCCATGGAGTCCCCAAACCGCAGCACTTCACCAACCGCGTTCACTGCGAAGAATGTGCGGAGCACGACGACGTGCTACGGAGCCATGACCGAGAGACGCTTGGTCTCGAACAACTCGCCAATCCAGGTTGGGATCCTCTGTGCTTTTGCTCTGCCGAAGGCAAGGCGTATTACATGCCCACGCTGGTCAGCTGTGCGCTGAGACAGGAGCCTGGGGGTGTTTCGCCGTACTGGCAGCAGTTGCTGTTCCACCTCGAAGGAGATGGCCCGGACAATACGCTCATCGCTTGGTGTTCATCGGCACAGCGCCAGGCCGTTGCGATATTTCTCGAGCACCTCATCGAAAGCCGCGCAGATGCCATCGAACGCTATGGTGCCGCAGACGACATCCTAAAAGTTCATGGGTATTGGATAACGGCGTGCGAACCAAGTCGCCCAGCCAAGGAAGTGCCAGCAGATGGATGAGCAGACGCGGAGACACCCGCGTCGAGCACGTCGAACGATTTGCTGGACCATTCCGCCTGCCTTCAACACCGCGCGAAGCGCGATGTCCGCTTGGCGTCGCGTGTCAGGCGATGCCCGATGAAGTTTCAGCCAGATGCCGTTCGCGGGCAGCAGCAATGGCCGGAGATCGAGCCACAATGTATCGGTAGATCTCATGCTTCAGCTTGACGAGCTCGAATGCCTCCGAGTCATCCGCGCGCCAGGCGGCGTACTGCTCAGGGGTACAGCACACCAGTTCGACAAGTTCTCTTTCGGAGAGTGCCGATAGCTGGCGGGCAAGCGCAAGAACGGACTGTTCGGCATCGATCTCAAGCAGCGCAAGCTCTCCTGCGAGAGCATCGACCGGCTCGCCGGATGCAGCACGCTCCAGTAGCGCGCGCCCACGCAGATGGCGCCCATAAGCGTCTTGTTTATATCGCTCGGCGGCTTCTTCGATATGGGATGTGTTGTTCATCGTGTAACGGCTGTGCTGCCTGAGTTGCGAACAGCCTATGAGATTGCGCCGATTCCAGAAGCTGTGCCAGTGCATCGATGCATACTTGCTTGCGCAGTCTGCACAAGTCGGGTCTCCAGCACCATCTTGATCGACCATTTCGTCCACACAAACCGCCGGTCATTCATGGAAAGAAATCAGATCGATCCAACCTGGCCCAACGCACTGCGCTGGTTTCTTGCGCAGAATCTGACCAACTTCACCCCCTGGCACTTCATCACCGAAGCGTCGGAGCTGGCGTTCGCGTCGCGCGCATTCAGCCGCGAGGATGTGAGCGGTGGCGACGTCTTCACCTTCGCCAGGCGCCAGGACCGCGAAGACTTCGCCGGGTTGCTGGTGGTCGATGGCCGCATCAGCGACACCGTCGTCTGCTTTCATCCCGTGTTCGCCGAGAGTTCCACGCCATCGCCGCGCACCTGGAACATCGTCGTCGCCAGCTTCGAGGACGTCTTCGCGTTCGTGGCGGGACAGGTGATCCCGGACATGAAGGAATGGGCGCTTGCGGAGGATGCCGCGGAGTTGTGAGCAAGACCCGGCGCTTCTCGGTGTTACCGTAGTTCCAGCCGCCAGCAGGCTTCCAGCGCAGGAGACCCCGATGTTCAAGAACCTCATTCCGAAGATCTTCTACGACCGCCTGCAGGACGGACTCGACTTCTTCGTCGACGGCCTGGGCTTTGCCGTCCAGTACCAGGACGGCACGATGGCGGTGGTCGCACGCGACGGCGCCAAGGCCTATCTGGTCGAGAACCCCGAGTGGGCGGCGAAGGACCGTCCGGAGCTCAGCATCGACACCGACGATGTCGATGCGATCTTCGCGGAAATGTCCGCACGCGTGCCGCATCTGCTCCACCCGAATTGCAACACCGTCGCGCTCCGGCCCTGGGGCTCGCGCGAGTTCGCGATGCTGGACAAGAGCACCGTGTGCGTGAATTTCCGTGAGTGGCCTCCAGAGGAGTGAGCCAGGGCGAGCGGCATCGCCCGGATCGCGTCCGCACGCGGTGCGTGCATCACTGCAGTTCGCCGTCCAATTTTCGGGTCCGCCCGCTACCGTAGCTCGGGCAGCGTCGCGATCACCTTGATCTCGAACTGGAATCCGTACAGTCAGGTGGCGCCGACGGCGGTGACCGTCGTGTATGGGGCGCTGCCCCTATCGGTGAAGGATCGCCGGCCGTGACTCGCCAATCACCGATGCAGGGTGGGAGCTGTTCTCTTCCCAGGTTTCTGGCGTTCGCGGATACTCGCCGCAACGCCGCTTCCAGGCGCTGACATGACAGCTGGATACCAAGAGAACGACATGGCGTCTCAGAGAGATACGCCCTTTTGCTCGCAAGCTTGCGAGGGGGCTGAACGCAACCGCTCTTTCCGCAGCTGTACGCTGTGCGGCGCAATCTGGAACGGTCAAGGCGGCGCTGCAAGCAAAAACTATTGCAACAGTGCCTGGAAGATTTGCGTTGACTGCGCGACGCTTCAGCAGCGCTGTGTCGTCTGCGCCGAGAGGACGCCGGGGGTGGCACCGAGATGACGTTTCGATCCTGCTCCATCGCCATGTTGGTGCTGTCGGTGCTCGCGCCGGCCGCGTACGTCACCTATTTTTCCTGGCGCTTCAGCCAGTGGGCCGAGACGCAGGACGGTGGCGTGTGCGGCATGCCCCTGCTCGGGGCCTGGGGGCTCGGGTTGTTGGCCATGTGCTTTCTTTCCTTGGTTGCCCTGGGGCTCGGGGTCGTGTCGTTTGTGCGTCTGCCTGCGCCTCGGCCGCGTCGCCGCCTCGCGGAGCTGCTGCTCTTGGCCTTGCCACTTCTCGTGGCTTCATCCGTCGTTGCCGTGGTCGTACTATGGAACTGACGTATTCGGGCGGAAGGTTTCGCAACCGCCCACGCCCCATGTGAGGCCCTGGCAGCATGCTCATGTACGCGGTTTTGGCATTCGCGGTGGTTGGCGGTATCGCTGGCGGTGCAGCGGTGCTGGTCGTGGCGTTCCTGCTTCCTCGCAAGTCGTGCCCGAAGTGCAAGACGCTCCTGCCGAGGTTCCGCAAGCCAAGCAATGCGCGCGAAGCGATGCTGGGGGGATGGCACTGCCCGGCGTGCGGCGCAAGAGTCGCGCGGGATGGCTCGCTCTTGTCCAGTGGTCCCGATGACGGGCTCGCCTGATACTGCGGGCGACATCGCTTCGCCGCATGGCTTAAAGCCTTAGCTGTCGTCGCGTGCAACAGCGAAACCTCAGGAAACCTCAGGGTCAAGTTGGCTTCTTAAGTGAACCTGACCCTGTTACTTCGCACGTCCGCCATCACGCATGAACCACACGTCGTCCCAGACCCACACCCTGCGCCTCGTGCTAGGCGACCAGCTCAATCCCGACCACGCGTGGTTCGACGTGTGCGATTCCGGCGTGGTCTACGTGCTGATGGAAGTTCGCCAGGAAACCGACTACGTCCTGCACCACGCGCAGAAGATCCTGGCCCTCTTCGCTGCCATGCGCGATTTCGCCCTGCAGCTGCGCGCGGCCGGCCACCGCGTGCGCTATGTTGCCATCGACGATGAGAGCAACCGACAGTCCATCCCCGATAACCTCGCCGCCCTGATGGCGCACTACCGCGCGCAGCGCCTGGAGTACCAGGACCCGGACGAATGGCGGCTGGACGCGCAACTGCGGCAATGGTGCGCCGCGCAGCCGTTCGCCACCCAGGCGGTGGACAGCGCGCATTTCTACACCACGCGCACCGAGCTGGCCGCGCTGTTTCGCGGGCGCAAGCAATGGCTGATGGAGCACTTCTACCGGCGCATGCGCCAGCGCCATCACGTGCTGATCGACGCCACCGGCGCGCCCGAGGGCGGCCAGTGGAACTACGATCACGACAACCGCCAGCCTTGGCACGGCACTCCACCTCCGCCGCCGGATGCGCGCCCTACGCACGATCACAGCGCACTGTGGTCCACCATCCAGGCCGCCGGCGTGGCCAGCTTCGGCCAGCCGCAGGCCAGCCAGCTGCGCTGGCCGCTCAACCGAGGCGAGGCGCTGGCCTGGCTCGATCACTTCATCGCCAGCGCGCTGCCGCAGTTCGGCCGCTACGAGGACGCGATGAGCACGCGCAGCCCGCGCCTATTCCACTCGCAGCTGTCGTTCGCGCTCAACACCAAGATGCTGCGCCCGCAGGAAGTGGTAGACCGCGCGCAGGCCGCCTACGACGCCGGCGCCGCGCCGCTGGCGGCGGTGGAGGGTTTCATTCGGCAGATATTGGGCTGGCGCGAGTACGTGCGCGGCATCTACTGGGCGCACATGCCTGGCTATGCCCAACGCAACGCGCTCGACCAACACACGCCGCTACCCGGCTGGTTCTGGACCGGCGACACGCGCATGCGCTGCCTAAGCCTCGCCATCGGCCAATCGCTGGACGAGGCCTACGCCCACCACATCCAACGGCTCATGGTCATCGGCAATTTCGCCCTGCTGGCCGGGCTAGACCCCGCCGCCGTGCACCGCTGGTACCTGGGCGTGTACATCGACGCCTTCGAGTGGGTGGAGCTGCCCAACACCGTGGGCATGAGCCAGTTCGCCGACGGCGGCCTGCTGGCCACCAAGCCCTACGCCAGCAGCGCCGCCTACATCGACCGCATGAGCGACTACTGTCAGGGCTGCCACTACGACAAGAAGCAGAAAACCGGCGAACGCGCCTGTCCGTACAACGCACTGTACTGGGATTTCTTCGCTCGCCACCAGGCGACGCTTGGGCGGAACCCGCGGCTGGCGATGGTGTATCGGCAACTCGGCAAGATGGAGGACGTGCAGTTGCAGGCGCTGCTTGAGCACGCCGGGTGGGTGCGTGAGCAGTTGGAGACGCTTTAGCGGGTGAGAGAGTCGGCACGCTACTTAGGCACAGAAAGCGCTTCATTTGCCGTGGATCTATGTTTAATTGGTAGCTTGCGCCATGCGATGTGCGCCTGTGCTGCATCCATCGAAAGAGTGAGGAAGTTGCGGTCGAGCTAAAAAAGCTGGAGAAGGCAAGAAGGAGGAGTGTGCGCCTGAGGTTGGATATTTCCTCTGGCCACATTTTGTGACCTTCCTGCGGCCCGACGTTTGCATGCCTCAGGTCCGCCGCTTGAACACCGCCTTCAGTCCGAGCCACGCAAGGCCAATGACGCCAGCGAGCAGGCAAACGATATGAAGCTGATCGATGTCAACGACGCGAAACAGCGGGTTGCCTGACACCAGTGGCCACAGAGGCACGATGTCCGAATGCATGATGCCGTCAAGCACGATATGGGAGTAAGTCCCGACGAACGCGCCCGACACTGCGGCAGTCCATGTGAGTGGCGGGTGGGGAATCCTGAGAAGTTTCAACACAGCTGAGCTGACGGGCTTGCCAGTGGCCGCCGCTAGACTGCCGATGACCATGGCGCCGAACAGTGTGTGTGTAACGCCGTGGAGGATCGGCTTGTTTTGCAGGATTCCAATCAGAGGCTCGATGTCCATGAGGACTTGCGAGCCGCCAAACACCATGAAGCTGAAATGGCGCCCTCCCGCGGCCTTGAAAGCCAGTCCTGGACCGAGATGTATGGGTGTGAAGGGCATTCGGTCGCGGACTAAGATGTGAGGTAAAACCGTATGTCGGGCTCGTGATCTCGGAAGGACTGTCTCATGATCTCGTCTCTGTGGTGAAGTCGCCTGCCTGCCGCTGACGTGCCATCGAAAGAATCGACGAGCATTGCGTGTCCGAGCCACTGCAAAGGCCGGCTCCATCGATTGCGCATGCCGATATTGCACGTGCGGCTGGGACCCGCCGATGTCGCTCGGGCGGGCCGACGTGTACTGTCATCCGCTTTCACAATACGAGGGTCAGGTTGACTTCTTAAGTGAACCTGACCCCGATATTTCGATATTTCGCCCAGGCACTTGTTTGTCACACCAGGCCTCTCCGTGCACGTCCAGTTTACCCGCCGCAATTGCCTGCTCAATCTCATATAGCGGCAGGCGAACCGGCCCCTCAGGGGTGAAGAACTCAAACCAGCGAACTTCATTGTCGTCAGCGAGAATTCTTGCGACCGCTTTGGGACGGCTAGGAATGAATTCGCCGTTTGGGCCTCCCGCGAGGATTTCCATTTGAAACCCTCCACCAGTGCATGAGGTGAACTGCAAATAGGTCTTCTCGAAGATTGCAGGAGAGCTGGACATGAGGCCTAACGCCTGAATTAAGCCGACCCACGAAGCGGGTTCGGCTTGAATGAATTGTTAGGCGATCCAGCGACTATGCGCCGCATAGTCTCGGATACCTCAAGTATCAACTTGTGATGCGGACGACTACTGTTTGCTGCCCGTTTGCGTACAGAGCGAATCGAGTACGGAGTGCGACGAAACACCGGCTTACGGCCGTTGAAATAGAGCTGGAATAGCTGGTCGTGAAGCTGAAGTAGGAAGGATGTGAGAAGCCAGAGCTCATCTATTGCTCCGCGCTGGAAAAGATCCCGCACCGCATTTGCTTCGTGCTTCTCACGGTGAGCGAAGTACTTGTGGCGGGCAGGTTTTATCATTCGGTCGTAGATCGCTCGGCGGCGATCGACCATTTTTCGAAGCCGCTTCACATCATCATGAGTTGGGTAATAGGCCTCTGCTAAATAGCTATCGAGCCATGCTGGGTTCTCGCCCTTTGGATCTTTGCGAGCACGAAGGCCATTCTCCTGAAAGTCCTGGATGTTCTTTTGCATAGAGTCCAGTAAAGCATCAAGAGAATAGTTTGATTTGATATCGAATACTCGGCCCAGTGCCATAAAGCTTGCAACCTGAGTTGCGTACGCCCAAAGATTCCATAAACGAGGGGTCTCGTTCATAGCTGCGAAGACCTCATCAGAGTCCAGAGCGGCCTGATTTACGGCGAAATCTCCGTAAACTAGCTGCGCAACTACCTCGGACTCTTGCCTAAAGCTCTCTAGCTGGTTTGAGAAATCGCGATGGCTCATGGATACCTAACGCCTGAGTTAAGCCGCGCCGCCAAGCGGCATCGGCTTGAATGAACTGTTAGAGGGCGCGTGCATTGAGGTCAAAGCTCCAGCCGCATTTGCTACAGCACACGGTGTTCTCGTTGTAGAGAGTGATCATCGACTCTTCTGAACTGAAGATCTGCGTATCGCACGATGGACAAGGTAGCTCCTCGCTAAGCAAGGCCGATCTCATGTCCCTGAGTGCATCCGTACCCAAATGCTTGTGTGGGCCAGAATCGATCCAGTAGGCAAAGCCAATAGCGTTTCGGATCTGGGTCAAGTCAATGCCTTCTTGTCGCTTTGCAAAAGTCTTCAAGAGAGCTTCAACGACCTCGACCGTATGTAGTAGCAGAAGCGGAAGATAGGAGTAAAGTCCATCCCACTGTGAGTAATGAGCTTGGTCGTTCGAGAACACAAAATTGAAGTTTGCAGGCTCCGTCTCTAACGCTTTAAAGCTGGTAACTAGGTGGTTGGCCTTTTGAAACAGATCCTCAAAGCCCGCATTAAATCTCTTGTTGTAACGAAGGTCATATATCATCTCTGGATCCAACCAGTGGCCCATTGATGTCTTCTCGACAGCAAGCCGAATGACCTCCTTCTTTCGAACGTCGCTCAGTAGCTTGATGGATTTTGCGGACGGCTTTTCGTCTTCGAAAGCAGAAAGCATATCGTCCGGGTCTGCGAGTAGCCATTCCAGGTAAAACAAGTTTTCCTTTAGTGGCTTACGGAGTAGCGCAAATGAGACAGTGAGCTTTCCTTTCGCGGAGCACCGCAAAGACTCATACAGAAAGTGAAGCATGTCAGCGAGAAGCGCTGCCGTAATCTGTCGGTAGTACATGTCCAAGATTACCGATCTGTGGCCGTTATCGCTGAGCCACTTAAACAGTGCTTCGCCTTTAAGGTCCGCAGGAACCTCCCGGTCGCTGACAAGCTCTGCGTCAAAGATCTTTGCTTCTTCACCTGCCTTTAGCGCAGCGACTAACTGATCATGCAGAAAGAAGCAGAAGTTGTGACTGAAGTGGAACTCCTGTGGCAAATGTCCGTAGTCCACGTTCAGCGCCCTCTAACTACTATCGACGACAGTCTGGGTTGTAACAAAGGTGTCTATCCCCGCACTCGTTAGTCCAACTTGCCGTAGCGGCCCTGTCACACCGATAGATTTCTCTGCAACAGGTGAGTAATCCCTGTGCCTAATCACGGTGTTCTTCCCTTGGATGCAGTTAATGTGACGCTATCAGCATAATTCGACGGTCGCAAGCGGTCTTCCCATCTGTCCCGTAGACACCTTATTTGTTGTCGCAAGGGTCTCTTTTCCAGCAAGCTTTTTGAAAGGATGGATGTACACCTGTTGACAGGATCTAATGTCAAGTCGCATGATCCGAGTGCTGCGGTAAATCCCGCAGCCGAGTTTGACAGCTCGAACGACCGAGGCGCACAGCGCCCATCGTCGATGCCGGCGCTTTTTTGTGTCTGCATGGCAATGGGAACGTGCCTGCTTTCTGGCGGGCGGTGCGCGGAGACCGCAAGGTCTGCCGGTCCTCGGTCCGGTCTGTCAACCGCGTACCGTCCGCCACCCCGATTGACAGCGAGGGGCGGACTCCAATCCAACCGAGGAGTCCGATATGCGCCGTTTCAACAGAACAAGCTTCACTCCCCCCAAGGCTGCCTCCGCGTCGCGTACAACCAAGCGCCGCGCTCGATCAGCCGACACGCAGGCCGCTGAGCAACCAGCGACCGCCGATGCCTCCCCATTCGCCACACCCACCGCGTCGCGCCTGCGCTTCCGCGTGCCCGAGCGCTGCACGATGAGCTATCAGCACTACGACTTGCGCCGCGCCGAGGATATCGTCGGCTGTGCGGTGCCCAAGCTGCGCCTGTCCGGGCGCTGGTTGGAGCAGTACGGTTTTGCGGTGGGCGATGCGTTGCGGGTGACGGTGGGACGCGGGGTGTTGTTGATCAGTCGCGTGCCGGCTGTGGTCGTGCCATCGGCGCGGGCTGCAGGGAAGAAGAAGGCGTGGGCAACGCGCGCCGCTTCGCATCCGCTGCGATCCAAGGTCTGACGTTATTGGTGTGCGCATGTCCGTGTGGCATGCGCCGCCATCGCCACGCCATCGCCACGCCAGCGTCGCGTGAGGCGGCGACTGGCGTGGTGTCGGTGGTCGGCTTTTGCTTCGATAGCGCTGGCCTCGATCCTGAGATTCACTCGGCGTTTCCAAGATGGAAACGTCGCCCTGCTACCGTGCGCGCCAGGCAAGTGCCTGGCCTCCAAAGGAGCGAGCGTGAACGACACCGATGCGTATGTCCTCGATTCGATCCGGAAGTGGGTCTGGTCCGGCTACTACTCTGAGTCCGAGATCCGCGAGGAGATGCTCGACGACATTCTGGAAGACGATTGCGACGAACCGATGCTGCGTGCCGCGGTCGGCAGCCAGTGGCAGGCCAAGCAGCAGGCGGAGCAGGGTTGGCCGTCGCTGACCGATTGCGATCGTCTGGATGCGGTGTTCGAGCAGTTGCACGACGTGGGCATCTGCGCGCTGGCGAATGCCGGCTACACGATGTCCGACGGCCACGCCGAGGTGACCGAGGCGGTGGCGGAGGCGCCGGAGGGCGAGTACCGCGGCTATTGTTTCTACCACGGGCAGGATGTGGAGTGCGCAGTGGACGGCGGCGGGTTGTTTATCGCGTTCGGGGATTTGCAGGGTGGGGCGGGTTTCGGGAGTAGTTGGGAGTTTTCTTGCAAGTGGTGGGGCGATGCAGATGGCACGCCTCCGGCAGGCGCGCTGGGCGTTGTCGGTGAGGCTGGTCGCGGCTGAAGCCGCTCCTACAGGGAGCAGGGAGCAGCGGTTAGCGATGTATTCCGAATGCCGGAGCGGCGTCGTGGCGTCTCCGCTTGCACCGCGCTCACGGTGTCCGAATGAAATCCACGAACGCGCGCAGCGGTGCGGGCAGGTGGCGACGCCCGGGGTAGTACAGGAACGGACCGCTGAAACTCTGCCACCACGGTTCCAGCACCGGCTGCAGCGCGCCACTGTCCAGGTGCGGGCGTAGCCAGTCTTCGAACAGGTGGATCACGCCCAGGCCGCCGATCGCGGCGTCGATGGCCAGGTCCACCGCGGCGCCAAGACGTACCAGCAACGGGCCGGTCGGCTCGACCAGCACGATCTCGCCGTCGCGTTCGAATTCCCAGGCCGGGATGGCGCCGCTGGCGAACTGGCCGCGCAGGCAGGCATGCGCGAGCAGGTCGCGCGGGTGCTGTGGGTGCCCGTGCGCGGCGAGGTACTCGGGCGCTGCGGCGGTGGCGAAGCGCTGCACGCGCGGGCCGATCGGTACGGCGATCATGTCCTGCTCCAGCCGCTCGTCGTAGCGGATGCCGGCATCGCAGCCGGCCGCCAGCATGTCGACGAAGCTGTCTTCCACGATCACCTCCAGCTTGATCTCCGGATAGGCCTTCAGGAACGGGGTGACGATCGCCGGCAGCACCAGGCGTGCGGCGACGCCCGGTACGTTGAGCCGCAGCGTGCCGCTGGGGCGGTCGCGGAAGCCGTTGACCACGTCCAGCGCCGCTTCCACTTCGCCGAGGGCGGGGATCAGGCGTTCGGCCAGGCGCGCGCCGGCCTCGGTCGGCAGCACGCTGCGGGTGGTGCGGTTGAACAGGCGCACGCCGAGGCGGGTTTCCAGGCGCCGCACGGCCTCGCTCAGGCTGGAGGCGGAGCTGCCGCTGAGCCGCGCGCCTTCGCGGAAGCCGCCGCCGCGCAGTACCGCCAGGAAGGCGAAAAGGTCTTGCAGGTCCGTGGTCATTGTTCGAGATCCCGCACAGCCCGTGCCGATTCGACCGGATTATCGCGCATCGGCGCGCGGCCTACAGTGCAGGCCTCATCCGGGCTTCGGCCCACCCCTTCTGGAGGCAGTCATGAGCAAGCTTTCGACAGCTGGCACCTTTTCCCTCGGCGACCGCCGCGTGACCCGCATCGGCTACGGCGCGATGCAGCTGGCCGGGCCGGGCGTGTTCGGGCCGCCCAAGGACCGCGCCGCGGCGCTTGCAGTGTTGCGCGAGGCGGTGGCCTCCGGCGTGGACCACATCGACACCAGTGACTTCTACGGGCCGCACATCACCAACCAGCTTATCCGCGAGGCGCTGCATCCGTATCCGCAGCAGCTGAGCATCGTCACCAAGGTCGGTGCCGTGCGTGGCGACGACGCCTCCTGGCTGCCGGCGCAAAGTCCCGCCGAGCTGACCCAGGCTGTGCACGACAATCTGCGCAACCTTGGCGTCGAGGTGCTGGACGTGGTCAACCTGCGGGTGATGCTGGATGCGTACAAGCCCAGCGAGGGTTCGATCGAGGCGCAGTTCAGCGCGCTCGCCGAGCTGCAGCAGCGCGGGCTGATCCGGCATCTGGGCATCAGCAACGCCACGGCCGCGCAGGTGCAGGAAGCGCGGGGCATCGCCAAGGTGGTGTGCGTGCAGAACCACTACAACCTGGCGCACCGCGCCGACGATGCGCTGATCGACGCGCTGGGCCGCGACGGTATCGCCTATGTGCCGTTCTTCCCGCTCGGCGGTTTCTCTCCGTTGCAGTCCGACGCGCTGTCGTCCATTGCGCAGGAACTCGGCGTGACGCCGATGCAGGTGGCGCTGGCCTGGCTGCTGGCGCGCGCGCCGAACATCCTGCTGATCCCGGGAACCTCGTCGGTTGCGCATCTGCGGGAGAACCTGGCGGCGGCTGAGTTGTCGTTGTCGGACGATGTGTTGGCTGCGTTGGATCGGATCGGGCAAGAGTAGCGAGTGGTCAGTCGCTTTCCACGCGCCGGCGTTCTTGTTCTCCCAGCCATAACGAGAACTGGGATGAAACAGCGCAGAACTCGGGCAATGGAACGGTCTTGTGGTGAACGACGTCGGAGCCCGGCAGCTGCAAGAGCACATGCAACGTCCCACCCGTAGGGGCGAGCAGAAAGCCTTTGACGTTGTTCAATGCTTCGGAGACGTTGGTCAGGAAATCCATGCAATGGTAGGCATCTTGCTGCTCTGGGTGGCCAACACGGTAAAGCGCGTCGTCCAGGAGCTTGAACCAGGCATCAGGCGTCTTGCCCGCAAGCGATGGATGCCAGAGCGCATTGCTGCTTGCGCACTTGTCCATCAAGTGCCCGCCCAATGTTCCCAGGACACAACAAGGCTCCGAGAACAGGCCAACTTCAAGCCTGCCGAAAAAGAGCCGGAATCTGCCTGTGACATTGGCCCCGAGAAAGGAGAGGAAATCAGGGCCCGGCTCGACGATGGCTTCGAGCGCAAAGGTGTCAGGATTGCCGAAGAGCATGTGCCTAAGTCCTGAGTCTGGTCGAGCCGTGCAGCGGCGCTGGGTCGAATGCTCCATTGCATCGCGATAATGCCATTCGCTCAAACGCGCCTTCGGCGATCGATGAATATCCGGCCGAATCAGCGTTTTGGAGCCTGGCGATGGTAGGAATCTCTTCGTGCCTTGAATCTCTTTCGTCTGGCTTTTCGGCACGTCACTCGTCAGCGTCGAACAGATGCATCCGCGCCGCCCTACGGCGCAAACCCCAGCCCCGTCGCCTTCACCCGCACCCGCGCCAAAATCTTGTGCGAGGTCATGTAAAGCGTACGGCCGTCGTCGCCGAAGGCGCAGTTAGCGACGGGGCCGCCGGTTTCGATGCGGCCCAGGCGGCGGCCGTCGGGTGCGAACACCAGCACGCCGCCGGGGCCGGTGGCGAACAAGCGGCCGTCGCTGGCCACGGCGATGCCGTCCGGCAGGCCGGGGTTGGCGTCGCCGACGATGTCGGACGCGTCGGCGAAGAGGCGCTTGCCGATGACTTCGCCGCGCGCGTCGAGCGTGTACGCGGTCCAGATCGGCCGCGCCGGGTCCGAATTGGCCACGTACAGGGTACGTTCGTCCGGCGACAGGGCGATGCCGTTGGGCAGGCTCAGGCTGTCGTCGAGCAGGTGCACGCTGCCGTCGGTGTCCAGGCGATAGACGCCGTTGAAGCGCAGTTCCTTGACCGGGGAGTTGTCCCCGTCCTTCAGGCCGTAAGGCGGGTCGGTGAAGAACACCACGCCGTCGCTGCGCTGGATCAGGTCGTTGGGGCTGTTGAGGCGGTGGCCGTCGTAAGCGCTGGCCAGGATCGTCTTGCGCCGCGTGGCCGGATCGAGCCGGGCCACGGCGCGCGTACCTGAATCGGCGAGCAGCACGCTGCCGGATGGCTCGGCGTGCATGCCGTTGGCGCCAGCCTCGCGCAGGGCGTCCAGCGGCGGGCCGGCGTAGCCGGAGGGCTTGAGGAACACCGACAGGCCGTCGCGCTCGGACCAGCGGTACATGGTGTTCTGCGGCACGTCGTTGAACAGCAGGTAGCCGCCGTCGCGGACCCAGGCCGGGCCTTCCGACCAGGTGAAGCCTTCGGCGATGCGTTCGATGCGCGCGTCCGCCGCTACCGTGTCGCTGAACGCGGGGTCGAACGCGGTGACATGGCCGATCACGGGGAAGCGCGGCGCGGGCGGCTGGCTCTTCGCACAGCAGGCGAGCAACGCCAGCACGGAGGCGGCGAGCAGGACGCGGGTCGGCAATCGCATCGGAGGATTCCTGGGTGGTGTGGGGCGATGATGCCATCTGCCGGGCGCGTGCTCTTCACCTCCGCGCGCCCGCACGGCTGCGTATGCTCGCGGCCACGGGCGCGCGCCCGTGCGGGCTGCAGCTTGCCGACGCGATGGCTACAATCGCCGGCAACATGCCTGGCCGCGGACACGCGCGACAGGCGTTCAAAGGAGAGGCGCACCATGGACTCTGTTTCCCACGGCGACATCCGCCCACCGCCGCGCGCTGGGCGCCGGCTCGTGCAGCGCGGCGCGACGCTGCTGGCGGCGGCGCTGCTGGCCGCCTGCGCCGGTGCGCACCCCCAACCTTCATCGATTCCCACTACAAAGGAGCGGGCCATGTCGGAGATGACGCCAGAGCAACTGGCACAAGGCGTAGTGCGGCTGATCCTGGCGATCGGCGGCAAGCAGGACCTGACCCCGGCGCAGGTCGCCACGCATGCGGGCCTGCAGGTGGAGGCCGGCGACACCGCGCAGGCGTTCAGCGCGTCCGGCCCGGTCGCCGGCGGCGGGCGCTATGCGCTGGAGTCGGTCGCCGATGCCGATGGAGAGCTGCCGTCGCGGCTGGACTTCGCCTTCGCACCGGCATCCGCCGCGCCGGCGCACTGCACGCAGCCGCTCGGTGCGTACAAGCAGGCGTTGACCGAGGCCGGTTTCGCCGCGCAGTGGATCGCGCCGCCGCGCCTGGGCAGCCCCGGCCGCTGGCATTTCGAACGCGGCGCCGTGGTGGTGTACGCGTTCGTCGGCAACGCTGCCGGCGCGGATGACGCGCAGGCCTGCGTGTCGCTGCTGCAGATCCTGGCCACCGCATAAGGAGATGGGTGATGGCGACCGACGATGACCTGAAGAAGATGGTGGACACGTTCGAGGCGACGCACGCCAAGGAAGGCCAGGCGCTGCGCAAGATGCTGGACAACACGCCCGAGCTGAAGGCGCGGGTGGAGCAGGCGATCGAGCAGAAGCAGCTGTCCGGGTTCGGGCCGCATCCGCGCGATGGCGGCGGCGCGTACCGGCCGGGCACCGGCGAGATCCTGCTGCCGATGGACGTGCTGCGCACCGCCAAGATGGATGCGCCGCGCGACGATTCGGCCAATACCGCGCGGATCATCCTCGGCCACGAGATCGGCCATGCGATCAACAAGGCGGCGATCGACAAGTCCGATGCCGCGTTCAAGGACAAGATCGACGAGATCGCCAAGTCGCCTTCGCCGCACGACTACACCGCGGCACTGAAGGCGCATGGCGCGGAGGAGCGCACGCGCGAGTCCAAGGACGAAATCGCCGGAATCAACACGCTGGCCGACTACGTCAAGCACAGCAATCCCAAGGCGACGCTGAAGGACCTGTACAACGCCAGCACGGAGATGGCCAACTATATCGACAAGGATGGCGAGGGCGCCAAGGCGACCTACAAGGCCAAGGACGGGCTGACCTTCGGCAACGACCTGAAGATCGACGCGAACGCGCCGAAGAACGTCGAGGCGATGGGCAAGCTGTTCTACGACGCGCGCGGCTATCCGCAGAACTACGGCGCGCGCGACCTGGGCCTAGTCGCCGAGGCCGAGGATGCCGCGCAGTTGCGCGATCCCAAGCGCGCGCCGCCGGAAGTGCGCGCCGATCTCAAAGCGTTGGGCATCGACCAGGGCCAGGTGCCGCCGGAATGGATCCCGAACGGCTTTCGCGATACCGGCGCGACGCCGCCAGCGCCGCGCGCCGGTGCGCCTGCAGCCGAGCCGACGGGTGCGGACCGCGCGCTGCACGACAAGGTGCGCAGCGGCGTCGCCCAGGCCGAGCAGGCGCTGGGCAAGGGCTGGGACGACAACAGCGAACGCATGACCGCCAGCCTGACCCTGCTGGCCAGGCAGAGCGGTTTCAGCGAGCGCGACCAGCTGTCGGTGGGCTTCAACCGGCCCACCGGCGCGCACCAGGGCGGCGAGCTGGCGTTCGTGTATCGCGACGGTGCCACGGCGTCGCCCGATCCCTACGCCAACCGCGCGCATATGACGACCAGCGAGGCGATCGCGCGGCCGGCGCAGGAGACCTACCAGCAGTTGCAGGAGCAGACCGCACAGCAGGCGCAGACCCAGCGCACGGTGCAGGCGCAGGAACAGGCCACGCAAGCGCAGGCACAGACCCAGGCCACGTCGCCGCCGGTCCTGACGCGCTGAGCCGCAGCCGTATTGCACGTCGGAGCCGCGCCATCTCTCGCCGCGCGGCGCCAGGCAGGGGCCGCCGCCGTGGCGCGGCCCCTGCGTTCGCCTCATCCGCGACGACAACGGCACCGTGTCGCCGGACGGTCGCTTTCCCTCGCGGTCATGGCCAGAAGGCGTCGGCCGCCTGCACCGCGGGTTGTACGCATAGCCCGCTAGTCACCCTGACTTAATGGCGCTGCCGCGCGACGCCTGCCGCCCTATCGTGCAGCCATGACGAACTAGGGAGGAAGAGGTCATGCGTCTGCGCCGATATGCTGCCGCCCTGCTGGCCGTGTGTCCCTTGCTTGCGTTGGCAACAGAGCCACATCCGACACGGTTGCCCAACGCCAGCGCGCTGGATGCGCAAGTGGCGCGTGCGCTGGCCGCCACGCATGCCAACGGCCTCGCGCTGGCGGTGATCGACCAGGGGCGGTTCGTGCACGTGCGCGCCTATGGCAAGCGCAACGCCGCTGGCGATCCCTTGCAGCCCGACACGGTGATGTATGGCGCATCGCTGACCAAGATGGCGTTCGCCTACATGGTGATGCAACTGGCCGAGCAGGGCGTGCTGGACCTGGATCGCCCGATCGCCGACTACCTGGACAAACCGCTCCCCGTCTATCCGGCCGACCCGAAATACGGACCCTGGGCGGACCTCGCCGGCGATCCCCGCTGGCGCGTGTTGACCGCGCGCATGCTGCTGACCCACAGCGCCGGCTTCGCCAACTTCGCGTTCGTGGAGCCCGACGGCAAGCTGCGCATCCACTTCGCTCCCGGCAGCCGCTACGCCTATTCCGGCGAAGGCCTGATCCTGCTGCAGTTCGTGCTCGAACGCGGCCTGGGTCTGGACGTGGGTCAGGAAATGCAGCGCCGCGTGTTCGACCGCTTCGGCATGCAGCGCACCAGCATGACCTGGCGGCCGGACTTCGCCGCCAACCTGGCCGATGGATGGACCGCGGACGGCAGCGTGGAGCCGCACGATGAACGCGGCACGGTGCGCGCGGCAGGCTCGATGGACACGACGATCGCCGACATGGCCAAGTTCGCGGCAGGCTATCTCGCGGGCAAGGGGCTTTCGCCGCGGGGCGCGTCGATGCTGACCGCGCCGCAGCTGGCGATCACCACCGCGTCGCAGTTCCCGACGCTGCAGGACGAACTCCCGCCCGAGCGCCGGCGCGCCGACCTCGCCGCGGGCCTGGGCGTAGTGGCGTTCCGCGGAGCGCAAGGCGCCGCGTTCCTGAAAGGCGGGCACAACGACAGCACCGGCAATCTGCTGGTCTGCGCCAGGCGCTACCAGCGCTGCGTGGTCATCCTGTCGAACGACGTGCGCGCCGAGCGCGCGTTCCCGGCCCTGATCGACTTCGCCATGGGCAAGACCGGTGCGCCGTGGACGTGGGAGTACGGCGACATGCAGTTCGTCCGTTGAACGGCGTCCGTCGATCGCCGATCGCAGCCGCGCGCTGTTGGGCGCGCGCTACTGCGCCTGCGCCGGCACCGCCAGCACCGCGTCGAACGCAGGCTTGGGCTTGCGTTCGCGGTCGAACAGCAGCGGATAGTTGCGGCGCCCCGGCACCGGGTAGTCGTTCTTCCACGACATGCCGTCGTCCACGCCCCACACGCTGACCCGCGCCAGCTTGTCGCGCTTGCGCCAGAACAGCTGGAACAATTCGGCGTAGCGATCGCGCAGCTGCGCCTGCACGTCCGCCGGCAGGCCGTCGCGGTACGGATCGAGGTAGCGCTTGAACTCCGGCAGCTGGAACTGCTTGTGCGCCATCCCGGTGCCGATCACCTGGCCTTCCTTGGTCAGCGGCAGCACGTCCACGTCCAGTTCGGTGATCATCACCTTGACCCCGAGTGCGGCGTAGGCGTCGATCGCCGCCTCGATGTCGTGCTGGCTAGGGTAGTCCAGGCCCCAGTGGCCCTGCATGCCGACGCCGTCGATGCGGATGCCGGCGCGCTGCAGCATCTTCACCATGCGCACGATGCCGTCGCGCTTTTCCGGGCGCCAGGCGTTGAAATCGTTGTAGTACAGCTGCGCATCCGGCGCGTACTGCGCGGCAAAGCGGAACGCGTGCCGCACCAGTTCGTCGCCGTCGCCGACGCGCTCCACCCACTTGGTGTTGCGGTAGCTGCCGTCCTCGTCGATCACCTCGTTGACTACGTCCCAGGCCTGCACCTTGCCGACATAGCGCCCGGCCACCGCCTGGATGTGCGCGCGCATGCGTTCGATCTGCGCGTCGCGGCCGTTGGGCCTGCCCTGCGCGTCGACGAAGAACCAGTCCGGGGTCTGGTTGTGCCAGACCAGGGTATGGCCGACCACGAACATGCCGTGGCGGCGGCCGTAGTCGACGAAGGCATCGGCGGCGGCGAAGTCGAAGACGCCCGGGCGCGGATTGACCACTTCGGCCTTCATCGCGTTCTCGGCAGTGATCGCGTTGAACTGCCGCGGCACCAGCGCGGCGGAGGCGGCGTCCTTGCCGGAGACGATGTCGGCGTTGACCGCGGTGCCGATCAGGAACGCGCCGGCATAGGCGTCCTTGAGGCCGCGGCCGTCCGCCGCTGCGTTCGGCGTGCGCGACGCGGCGGCAGGTGGGTCGGCGGCGCCCGTTGCCGCCGTGCCGAGCAGGCAGGCCAACAGCAGGGTCGCGACGCGTGTCTTGCGCAATGCAGGCATGGCGGCGGTCCTTGTTCGAGCGTGGGGGGCACGCGGAGGCGTGGTGCGCGTGCAGCGACGTGCGGGCGGCGCCTGCGTGCCGACGGGCGCGTCGTTCATGGCTGCACCCGCAGTTGCGTGTGCGCGGCCTGCAGCGTGTCCGCTTCGACGTGCAGGGTGATGGTGCCGCTCTCACCCGGCAGCGCGCGCACGATCGCCAGCGCCAGGCCGTTGAACGCATTGCGTGCGGGCGCGGCGAACGACTCCAGGTCGGTGGGATCGCCGTTGTCGGTGGCGACGAGTTCGCCCGGGCCCTCGACGCGGAAGCGCAGCCGGTCGCCGGCCGTGGGCGCGGGATTCCCGTCGCGGTCGAGCAGGCGCACGGTCACGAAGGCCAGGTCGCGGCCGTCGCTGTCAAGCGTGGTGCGGTCGGGCGTGGCCTGCAGCCTCGCGGCCGGGCCGGCGGTGCGCACGCGCTCGCTGGCCCAGGGCTTGCCGTCCTTGTAGGCCTGCACGCGCAGTTCGCCCGGCGCGTAGACCACCTCGTCCCAGCGCAGCCGGTACTGCAGCGGCGCCTTCTTCTTGCGCCCCTGCGAGACGCCGTTGACGAACAGTTCGGCCTCGTCGCCGGAGGTGAACACGTGCACCGGCGTGACCTGGCCCTCGCGGCCCGGCCAGGTCCAGTGCGGCAGCAGGTGCGCGATCGGCAGCTCGGGGCGCCAGCGGGCCTGGTACAGCCAGTAGCGGTCCTTGGGAAAGCCGGCCAGGTCGAAGATGCCGGAGTAGGAACTGCGCGAGGAGTAGTAGGGGGTCGGTTCGCCGAGGTAGTCGAAGCCGGTCCAGACGAATTCGCCGGCGACGAACGGGTGCGTGTCGAGCGAAGCGAACACCTTGTCGGCGCTGGCGCCGAAATCCACCGCGTGCAGTTCGTAGGCGCTGACCTGGTGGGCCACCGAATCGCCACCGCGGCCGTCGCGTACCGGCGCGCTGCTCTCCGCGGTGACCGGGAACAGGTACACGCCACGGCTGCTCAGCGCCGAGGCGGTCTCGCTGCTGAAGATCGGCTTGTGCGGGAAGCGCGCATGGAACAGCGGATATTGCGGCGGCTTGCGGATGCGCTCGGTGCCCGCGAACTCCGGCGTGTCGCGAATGCCTTCGCCCTGGTAGTTGAGGCCGATCACGTCCAGCGCCGCGGGCAGCGGCATGTCCGCCGCGGCGTAGTTCATCGCCGCGGTGGCCAGGCGGGTGGGATCTTCTTCGTGCACGATGGCCTGCAGGCGCTGCGCGATCGCCGCGCCGGCCTCGCCGGTGTATTGCTCGCCGACTTCGTTGCCCACGCTCCACAGGATCACCGACGGATGATTGCGGTCGCGGCGCAGCAGCGCGCGCAGGTCCGGTTCGTGCCAATCGCGAAACACCAGGTGGAAATCCAGCGGGGTCTTCTTCATTTCCCAGCTGTCGAAGAGTTCGTCGACGACCAGCAGGCCCATGCGGTCGGTCAGTTCCAGCAGTTCCGGTGCCGGCGGGTTGTGGCTCATGCGGATCGCGTTGGCGCCCATCCCCTGCAGCAGTTGCAGCTGGCGCTCGGCGGCGCGCAGGTTGAACGCGGCGCCGAGCGCGCCGAGGTCGTGGTGGTTGTTGACGCCGCGGATCGGCACGTGTTCGCCGTTGACCAGCAGGCCGCGGTCCGGATCCCAGCGCAGCGTGCGCACGCCGAACGGGGTTTCGTAGCGATCGACAACGCGGCCGTCCTGCGTCACCTCGGTGACTGCGACGTAGCGGTGCGGTCGCTGCGTCGGTGGCGGGCCCCACAACTGCGGCTTGACGATGCGCGCGCTGCCGCCGAGCGTGGCGCTGGCACGCGCGGCGATGCGGGTGCTGGCCGCGGCGATCCGCGCCACCGCCGCGCCTTGCCGCCGGCCCTCGGCATCGAGCGCATAGATCGCGGTGCTGGTTTGTACCTGTGCTTCCGCGTCGCTGCTGTTGTCCAGCGTCACCGCCACGCGCACGGTCGCCGCCTGCGCCGATACCTGCGGCGTGCTGACCTGGGTGCCCCACTGGCCGACATGCACCGGCGCGGTCTTGCTCAGCCACACGCTGCGGTACAGGCCGCCGCCGGGATACCAGCGCGCCGATTCGGGCGGGTTGTCCAGCCGGATCGCGAGTTGGTTGCTGCCGCCGGGCACCAGGTACGGGGTCAGGTCCACGCGCCAGGAGCTGTAGCCGTACGGCCAGCCGCCGACCAGGCGGCCGTTGAGCCAGACCGTGGCGTAGGACATCGCACCGTCGATGTCGAGGAACACCGCGCGGCCGCGGTCGCTGGCGGGAATGTCCAGGCGCTTGCGGTACCAGCCCACGCCCCAGCTCGGCAGCCGGCCCATGCCGCCGTAGGGGCCGTCCTTCAGGAACGGTCCGGCGATCGCCCAGTCGTGCGGCAGGTCCACGCGCGTCCACGCGCTGTCGTCGAAGTCGGCGCGCACGAAAGCCACGTCGCTGCCCGGGTCGCCGGGTGGGCGCGGGTGGCGCTGCGCCGGGTCGGCGATGAAGGCGTTGCCGGTGGGCAGGATCCACGGCTTGAGCACTGGCCGCGTGCGCGGCACCACACGCTCGGCGGCGTCGGGGCGGGCATCGGCGACCTTGCCGTCGGCGCTGCGCGCGATGTCCGGGCGCACGTCGTAGTCCAGCGTGTCGCCGACGCCGGGCGCGTCGCCGCGATGGAAGCGCCAATCGGTATCGAGCGACAGCCGCTCGCGGGGGGGCGGCGACTGCGGCGCCGGCGCCGCGTCGACGCGGCCGACGGCAAGCATGGCCAGCACCAGCAAAGGTGCGAGCGCGCGTTGCAGCGCGCGCCTGGGCATCGCCACGACGGTGTGCGCACGTTCGCGCGCCGACGCGGCGCCGCAGGCGGCACCCGCTGTCACAGCCTGTAGGCCCGCTTCGGCAACCGATACGCCAGATCCAGCGCGACCTCGGCCGCTTCGTCCTCGTCGAGGCGATGCTCGGCCACAAGGTTGGCCAGGAATGCGCAATCGACGCGGCGGGCGACATCGTGCCGCGCCGGGATCGACAGGAACGCGCGGGTGTCGTCGTTGAAGCCGACCGTGTTGTAGAAACCGGCGCTGGCCAGGGTCTGCTCGCGAAAGCGCCACATGCCTTCCGGCGCGTCGTGGAACCACCACGCCGGGCCGAGCAGCAGCGCCGGATAGTGCCCGGCCAGCGGCGCCAGTTCGCGCGCGTAGGTGCTCTCGTCCAGGGTGAACAGGATCAGGGTGAAGCCCGGCGTGTTGCCGAAGCGGTCCAGCAGCGGCTTGAGCGCATGCACGTAGTCGGTGCGCAGCGGCAGGTCGGCGCCCTTGTCGCGGCCGTAGCGCGCGAACAGGCTGCGGTTGTGGTTGCGGAAGCAGCCCGGATGCAGCTGCATCACCAGGCCGTCGTCCACGCTCATCGCCGCCATCTCGGTCAGCATCTGCGCGCGGAACAGTTCCGCGTCCGCGGCGCTGGCACCGCCGCCGCGCACCCGCGCGAACAGCCGCGCGGCCTCGGCCGCGGGCAGGTCGGCGGTGGCCGCGCTGGGGTGGCCGTGGTCGGTGGAGGTGGCGCCCATCTGTGCGAAGAACGCGCGGCGCTGGCGGTGCGCGCGCAGGTAGCCGTCCCAGGCGTACACGTCCTCGCCGGTCAGCTCGCCGAAGCGGTGCAACGCATCGGGGAACTGCTCGTGTTCCGGATCGATCACCGCATCGGGGCGGTAGGCGGTGATCACCCGCCCACCCCAGCCGCTGGCGCGGATCGTGGCGTGGTGCTGCAGCGGATCCAGCGGCGATTCGGTGGTGGCGATCACCTCGATGCCGAAGCGGTCGAACAGCGCGCGCGGCCGGAACGCCGCGGTCTGCAACGCCTCGCCGATGCGGTCGTAGTACAGGTCGGCGCTAGCCGCGTCCAGGCGCACGCGCAGGCCGAACACCTCGTGGAAGACATGGTTCAACCATAGCGCCGAGGGCGTGCCGCGCAGCAGCTGGAAGCGCTCGGCGAACACGCGCCAGGCCGCGCGCGGATCCACCGCGGCGCGGCTGCCGTCGGCGCGCGGGATGCCCAGCGCGTCCAGGTCCACGCCCTGGCTGTAGAGCATGCGGAACACGTAGTGGTCGGGCACCAGCAGCAGTTCGGTGGCGTTGGCGAACGGCGCATCCTCGGCGAACCAGGCCGGATCGGTGTGCCCGTGGGGGCTGACGATCGGCAGCGCGGCGACCTGCGCGTACAGGCGGCGCGCGATCGCGCGCACGCCCGGCTCCGGCGGCAGCAGGCGGTCGGGATGCAGGGACAGGGCGGGGGAGGACAGGGTCATGGTCGGCAGGCGGGTCGTGGAGGGATGATGGTCGGAAGCAGCGCGCTTGGCGCTACGGCTTGCTCGCCACGTAGCCGCGCAGCCACGCCAGCGCCGGGCGCTCGCTGCCGTCGTCGCGGATCAGGTAGGCGCCTTCCTTGTCGCGCCACAGGCCGCGGCGGAAGCCCCACAAGGTCACGCCGCGCACGCTCGGGTGCTCCCAGAACAGCGGGAACACGCGCTGGTAGTCGGCCAGTTGCTGCGCATCGGTGGGCCCGTCCAGGTCGAGTTCGGTGACGTAGATCGGCAGGCCGGTCGCCGCCAGTGTGTCGAGGTTGGCGCGGTGGACCGAGATCGGCACGTCCGCCCGCGTCTCGAAGGCATGTTGCTGCAGGCCGATCGCATCGATCAGGCGCTCGCGCTGCAGCAGCTGGATGACCTGCAGGTACTGGCGCGTGGCGTCGGCACTGTTGGTGATGCCGTAGTCGTTGATCATCAGCTTGGCATGGGGGAAATGGCGCCGCGCCAGACGGAACGACTGCAGCACCCAATCCCAGCCGGTGCTGCCGGCGCTGCCCAGCGCCTGCAGGTAGTTGCCGCTGTCGTCTTTCCTGTCGTCGGGCTGATTGTGGCCCGGCAGGGTTTCGTTGGCCACCTCCAGCAGGTCGATGTCCGGATAGCGCTGCGCCACCGCGGCGAACCACTGCTCGATCGCGGCGCGCTGTTCCGTGGGCGGCAGCGTCCGCATCCACAGCGGCTGTTGGCTGCCCCAGATCAGCACGTGCATCTGGAACGGCATGTTGTTGCGCTTGGCCAGGTTGTAGGCCTCATCGAGCGCGCTCCAGTCCATGCGTCCGCGCACCGCTTCCACGCTGCCCCATTTGCCGGCGTTCTCGGGCGTGACCTTGTTCCAGTACCGGGTGAAGTCCTGCGCCTGCGATGGGCTGTAGGCGCTGCCCAGGAAGCGCTGCTTGCCGGCGGCCAGCGGCGCGGCGCCGGCCGCGGCGGAAACGGCCAGCAACAGCGACAACAAAAGCGAAGCGATCGTTTTCATCATGGCGTCTCGATGGGTGCGGATCAGGAGTGGAACGCTGTCGGGATGGACGCGGGCACGCCCGCACGTCTGCGCTTCCCGGCATGCGCCAGGCAAGCCCGGTCAGGCATGGTCTTGCAACTGCGCCGGCTGCAGGCGCGGCGCCAGCCACTGCACCAGCGCCAGCGCCAGCAGGTAGGCCGAGCCGGCCATCAGGAACACCGGCACGTAACTGCCGGTGGCCTCGAGCAGGAAGCCGATGAAGGTGGCGATCAGCATGCCGCCGACCGCGCCGGCGAAGCCGCCGATGCCGACCACGGTGGCCACCGCGTGGCGCGGGAACATGTCCGAGGGCAGGGTGAACAGGTTCGCCGACCAGCCCTGGTGCGCGGCGGTGGCCAGGCCGATCAGCCCCACCGCCAGCCACAGGTTGTCGGCGCGCGCGGCGAACACGATCGGCACCACCGCCAGCGCGCAGATCAGCATCGCGGTCTTGCGCGCGCGGTTGACGCTCCAGCCGCGGGCGATGAAGCGCCCGGCGATCCAGCCGCCGGTGATGCTGCCGACGTCGGCGAGCACGAAGATCACGATCAGCGGCGCGCCGAGCTGCAGCAGGCTCAGCCCGTACTCGGCATGCAGGAACTTGGGCAGCCAGAACAGGAAGAACCACCAGATCGGATCGGTGACGAACTTCGCCACCACGAACGCCCAGGCCTGGCGGTGGCGCAGCACCTGCGCCCAGCTCAGCCGTTGCACGGGTTCGGGCGGATCGCTGCGGATATGCGCCAGTTCCGCCGCGCTCAGGCGCGGCTGCTGCTCCGGCGCGCGATAGTTCAGCCACCACACCGCCAGCCAGGTGGCGCTGAGCGCGCCGGTGAACAGGAACGCCGACTGCCAGCCCCAGGTGCTGGCGATCACCGGCACCAGCAGCGGGGCGACGATGGCGCCGATGTTGGAGCCGGAATTGAAGATGCCGGTTGCCAGCGCGCGCTCGCGCCGCGGAAACCATTCGGCCACGGTCTTGATCGCCGCCGGGAAGTTGCCCGATTCGCCCAGGCCCAGGAAGAAGCGCGCGATCGCGAAGCCGACGACGCTGGTGGCCAGCGCATGGCTCATCGCCGCCAGGCTCCAGATGCCGATCGCCAGCGCGTAGCCGGCGCGCGTGCCGAAGCGGTCGATCACCGCGCCGCTGCACAGCAGGCCCAGCGCGTAGGCGGCCTGGAACGCGGTGACGATGTAGCCGTATTCGATCTCGTTCCAGCCGATCTGCACCTGCAGGAACGGCGCCAGCACGCCGAGCACCTGGCGGTCGATGTAGTTGATGGTGGTGGCGGCGAGCAGCAGCGCGCAGATGCGCCAGCGCATGCGCCCCAGACGCGAGCCGGTGGCGGTGTCGGCGGTGTCGGTCGCATCGGCGCCGGGCGAGGGAATCATGTCCGCGGCACCGGCATGGCGGCCTGGATGCGCGCAGTGCGTCGCGAAGGTCGGCAGCGACATGCGGCGCCGCTTCTGTGCAGCTGTCGGATATTGCGATGCAGCACGCAATCTGCGCTGTTCCCAGTTCGGTGCATACGCTTCGATCCCCACAGGGCGCGGCGGTCGCCGCCGTTTGGTAGCGCTATCATTAGCACGCCGCCGCAGGCGATCCATCGTGCATAGCAGCACGAAACGCGATGCCGACACCGAGATGCGACGCGCATCCGCCGTACCCATGCGCACGTTTTCCGGAATGTATCGGTGCGTGGCGGGCTTATGTTGCCCTGCAGCGTGACAGCCATCTTGGTAGCGCTAACATCCGCGGCCACGGCCCAGCCACGGGCCTTGAAGTCGCTGCACGTTTTTCCGTCGCTCGGGCAATTCGTCGGCTGGTCGCTCCGCGTCACCTTCACGGAGCCGCAGGTCGCCTGTTTTTTGGGGAGGATCACGGTGAAGAACAGTTACGCGCGCACCACGTTGTCTCATGCACTGGCCACCGCATTGCTCGGCATGGCCGCCGGCAGCGCCTGGGCGCAGACCGCGCCACCCACACAGGCGCCTGCGGCGCAGGCGGCGCCATCGCCCGCACCGGCCGGCGACGATGCGGTGAAGCAACTGGATACGGTCACCGTCTCCGGCTACCGCCGCAGCATCCAGTTCTCCACCGACGCCAAGCGCGATTCGGTGACCTTCAGCGATACCGTGTTCGCCGAGGACATCGGCAAGTTCCCGGACATGAACATCGCCGAGTCGCTCAACCGCATTCCGGGCGTGCAGCTCTCGCGCGACGTCAATGGCGAAGGCCTGAACATCGCCATCCGCGGCCTGGGCACCAGCTTCACCAAGACCACGCTCAACGGCGCCAGCATCGCCACCGCCTCGATCGGCCTCAATGCGCAGAACCAGAACCGCGAAGTGGATCTGAATCTGTTCCCGACCGAGTTCTTCACCCAGCTGACGGTGAGCAAGACGCCGACCGCGAGCATGCTCGAAGGCGGCGTGTCCGGCGTGGTCGACATGCGCAGCGCACGACCGTTCGATCGGCCCGGCACGCATCTGACCTACCAGCTGCAAGGCGACTGGAACAGCACCAGCGAAAAGACCACGCCGCGCGGCGCGCTGATGGGCAGCTGGACCAACGCGGCCGGTACCTTCGGCGCGCTGTTCGGCGTGGCCTCGGTGCGCAGCAAGCTCGGCGTGGAAGGCTTCGAGAGCGTGGGCTGGACCAATCCGGGCCTGACCTACGCGCAGTGCGGGCTGACCCCGCCGGCCGGCACGCCATCGACCAACCAGCCGGCCGCGTGCAACGCCAACGGCGGCGGCAACTGGCGCATTCCCGATACCGTGCCGGTCACCGCCGGCGCCGGCCTCACCCCCGGGCAGAGCATCGACGCCGCCTGGCTGCTGGCGCACAACCCCGGCCTGAGCATCGAGCAGATCAGCGACGCGCTGATCCCGCGCCTGGGTCGCCGCGTGCAGATGCAGGGCGACCGCAGCCGCGACGCGTCGGTGATGTCGCTGGAATGGCGGCCCAGCGACACCGCGCATTTCTATCTGGACACGCTGTTCTCCAAGGCCAAGCGCGACACCGAACGCACCAGCATGAACCTGATCGGGCGCAACGGGAACATGATTCCGTTGGACATGCAGGTGGACGGCAACGGCGTCGTCACCGATGCCACCTTCACCAATGCCCAGTACTTCCTGGAAGCGCGCCCGTACCATGAGAACGTCAAGTTCTGGAGCGTCAATCCGGGCGCCGAACTGCTGTTCGGCGCGAACCAGGACATCAAGCTCAACGTGCAGGCCAACGCCACGCGCAGCTGGATGTACCGGCAGTCGCCGAGCATCCTGGTGACCTCGCCGTTCACCACGGTGGACTACAGCAATACCGGTGGCGACCAGCCCTCGATCGACAGCCCGCTGGACCTCAACGATCCGAACCTGGGCTGGAGCTGGACCGGCGGCCGGCTCAACATCAGCAACGAGAAGCGCGAGACCGAGACCCGCGGCGCGCGCGCCGACCTGCAGTTCGGCGAAGACAAGCGCAACGTCAAGGTCGGCGTCGCCTACGATCAGGCCGAGCGCCATATCCGCGGCTTCGACAACAGCGCCGCGTGGGAGACCCTGGTCTGCCGCGGCGCCGCCGCCACCTGCACCGGCGGCGCCGGCTCGCTGATCCCGCAGTCGGCGCTGGCCTCCTACCTCAAGCCCGGCCAGGGCGGCTTCATCACCGTGGACTTCGACCGCTTCCTGCGCGACAGCGGCTACTACGGCCTGAGCGACAGTGCGCCGGAGACCAACGCGGCCAACACCGGCGCCTCCACCGGCGGCATCCTGGAGAAGAACTGGGGCTTCTACGTCGAGGCCAACGGCGAGACCGACGTGTGGAACCGGTCGATGCGCTTCAACGCCGGCGTGCGCTACGTGACCACCGACCAGACCATCAGCGGCCCGGTCACCATCGGCGGGGTGCGCCGCTACCAGGTGCTGAACTCGGACTACAACGAACTGCTGCCTTCGTTCAATGTGGCCTGGGACGTGGCCGACAGCGTGGTGCTGCGCCTGTCCGGCTCGCGCACGCTGACCCGGCCCGATCCCAGCGCGATGCTGCCCAACACCAACTTCAGCGATCCCTCCGCGCAGACCGCCACCCAGGGCAATTCCAACCTGGCGCCGTACCGGTCCACCAACGTGGACATCGGCGGCGAGTGGTACACCGGCGGCGAAGGCTTCGTCGGCCTGACCCTGTTCGACAAGCGCATCGACGGCTTCACCGTCAACGGCGTGCGCCGCATTCCGTTCCAGGACCTGGGCGTGGCCTACAGCGACCTGACCGCGACCCAGCAGGCCGCGATCGACCAGCGCGGCGGGCCGAACGCGGCCACCGTGGACGTGCAGACCCAGGTCAACGCCGACGGCACGCTCAACATCCGCGGCCTGGAAGCGATCTGGGTGCAGCCGCTGGACCGCCTGCTCGACGGCCTGGGTTTCAGCCTCAACTACACCCACGTCAAGCAGGAGTCCGAGGGCGACGGCATCCAGGCGGTGGCGGTGGGCGTGGCGCCGAACCTGTGGAACGGCACGGTGTACTGGGAGAAGAACAACGCCTCGGTGCGCCTGTCCTACGCCTGGAACGACGACATGATCATCTCCGGCGCCAACCAGAACGGCATTCCCGATGCGCGGCTGATGGCCGATGCGCGCGGGCAGCTGGACCTGTCGGCCAGCTACACGCTGGCGTGGGTCCGCTCGGCGCCGCAGATCACCCTCAACGTCACCAACCTCACCAACGAACCGCTGCGCACCACCTTCCAGTATCCGAACGCCACCTACGACCTGTACCAGCCCGGACGCACCATCATGCTCGGCATCCGCGGCTCGTTCTGAGCCTGGCGCCGGGCGCGGTGCCCCGCTGCGGCGAGGCATCGCGCGCGCGGCCTGCCGCCTGGCGCGCCGCAACCGCTGCACCTGCTTCCGCCTTCGCCGTACCCTCGTCCTCCGGCCCCTCTCCCGGCGGAGAGGGCAGCAAGCTCCTCCCGCGACTCCCAGGCCCATGACCAGCACGCACCGCCTCCCGCTCAGCGAAAAGATCGGCTACAGCCTGGGCGACCTGGCCGCCAACCTGATCTTCCAGACCCTGATCACGTTCCTGGCGTTCTTCTACACCGACATCTACCGCATCCCCGCCGGCACCGCGGCCACGCTGATCTCGGTGGTCGGCCTGTTCGGCGCCCTGGTGTTCACGCCGCTGGTAGGCGTGCTCGCCGACCGCACGCGCACGCGCTGGGGCAAGTTCCGGCCGTGGATCCTGTGGACCGCGCTGCCGTTCGGCGCGATCTCGCTGCTCGCCTTCAGCACCCCGGCGCTGAGCGAGCAGGGCAAGGTGATCTACGCGTTCACCACCTACACCCTGCTGGTGCTGATCTACGTCGCCAACAACCTGCCGTATTCTGCGCTCAGCGGCGTGCTCACCGGCAGCATGGAGCAGCGCAACAGCCTGTCGGCGTACCGCTTCTTCGCGGTCACCATCGCCCAGTTCGTGATCCAGGTGCTGCTGCTGCCGCTGGTGCTGATCCTGGGCAACGGCGACAAGGCGCAGGGCTTCCAGCGCACCATGGCGCTGTTCGCGGTGGTCGGCACGCTGTGCTTCCTGATCACCTTCCTCACCACCCGCGAGCGGGTGCTGCCGATCGCCGCGGAACCGTCCAGCGTGCGCAAGGACCTGGGCGACCTGGTCCGCAACAAGCCATGGCTGGTGATGCTGGCCCTGACCATCCTGGTGTTCGTCAACCTGGCGATGAAGGGCGGCATGTACGTGTACTACTTCAAGTACTACCTGGATGCGGCGGCGTTGACCCGCTTCCTCGATCAGGCCGGGTTCAACGGCTTCATCGCCGGCATCAACGGTTTGCTCGCCAGCGCCGGGCTGACCGCGCTGCACTGGCCGCAGGATGCGCCGACCTCCGCCTTCAGCGTGTTCAGCGCCGGCGGCATCCTGGCGATGATCGTCGGCATCGGCTGCTCCAAGCGCCTGGCCGACCGCTACGGCAAGCGCAACGTGTTCGGTGCGGCGCTGCTGGTGTCCACGCTGTTCCTGCTGGCGTTCGCGGTCTATCCGCCGCAGGCGATCGGCCTGGTGTTCGGCTCCTACGTGCTGCACGGATTCTTCTACGGCATCACCATCCCGTTGCTGTGGGCGATGATCGCCGACGTGGCCGACTACTCGGAGTGGAAGAACCACCGCCGCGCCACCGCGATCATCTTCTCGGCGATGCTGTGCGGGCTGAAGGTCGGCCTGAGCGTCGGCGGGGCGCTGGTCGCCGGCCTGCTCGCCTTCTACGGCTACGACGCCGCACTGCCGCAGCAGAGCGCCGCGGTGACCGGCGGCATCCGCCTGGCGGTCAGCGTGTACTGCGCGATCCCGTTCCTGCTCGGCGTGGCGCTGCTGTTCCTGTACGAGATCGACAAGGCGCTGGAGTCGCGCATCGAACGCGACCTGGACACGCGCCGCCTGCAGGCCGCCGCGCTCGGCAACTGACGCTTCCTCCCCTCACGCTCTAGGTACGCAATGTCCGCCGACACCGATGCCGCAGACCTGCAGAGGCTGGCCAGCAAGGCCATCTCGCAGCCCCTGGTCACCCACATGTACACCGCCGATCCGTCGGCGCACGTGTTCGAGGGCGCGTTGTACATCTATCCCTCGCACGACATCGACGCCGGCATCGCCTTCAACGACGACGGCGGCCATTTCGACATGGAGGACTACCACGTGTTCCGCATGGACAGCGCCGACGGTCCCGTGGTGGACTGCGGCGTGGCGCTGCACGTGAAGGACGTGCCGTGGGCCGAGCGGCAGATGTGGGCGCCGGATGCGGCGTGCAAGGACGGACGCTACTACCTGTACTTCCCGGCCAAGCGCGCCGACGGCATCTTCCAGATCGGCGTGGCCATCGGTGCGCGCCCGGAAGGGCCGTTCACCGCCGAGCCGCAGGCCATCGACGGCAGCTACTCGATCGATCCGGCCGCGTTCGCCGACGACGACGGCGAGCACTACCTGTATTTCGGCGGGATCTGGGGCGGGCAGCTGCAGAAGTACCGCGACAACGTCTATGCGCAGGCGCACGAGGAACCGGCCGATGTCGAGCCGGCGCTGGGGCCGCGCGTGGCGCGGCTGCGCGCGGACATGACCCAGTTCGCCGAGCCGCCGCGCGAGATCAGCATCGTCGACGAGCACGGCCAGCCGCTGCTGGCCGGCGACCATGCGCGCCGCTTCTTCGAGGCGCCGTGGCTGCACAAGTACGGCGGCCGCTACTACCTGTCGTACTCGACCGGCGACACGCACCTGCTGTGCTACGCGATCGGCGATTCGCCCTACGGCCCGTTCACCTACCAGGGGCCGCTGCTGAGCCCGGTGATCGGCTGGACCACGCACCACTCCATCTGCGAGTTCCAGGGCACCTGGTACCTGTTCTATCACGACGCCATGCTGTCCGGCGGCGTCACCCACCTGCGTTCGATCAAGCTCACCGAGTTGCAGCACGACGCGCAGGGGCGCATCGCGCTGGTCCATCCGTACGGGGAGTGAGGACGGCGCGGGGCCGGTTCGCCGACCCGCGCCGCACGCGCAGCGCCGACCGCCGCTGCACGTGCGCAGGCGCTGCGCGGCCTACGGCATCCAGACCAGGTTCTGGGTCTGCGGATCGGCAGTGACCTTTTCGATCTTGCCGGCATCGTCGAAGGACACCTGGAACTCGCCGAAGCTGGTCAGCCAGTAACGCCACAGCTTGGCGTCCAGGTTCGGATTCTCGCTGCTGATCGGGTAGCCCAGCGCCATCAGCGTCTGTTCGCGGGTCATGCCCTTGGTGACCCGGCTGCTGCCGATCGCCTCGCGGATCTTCGGCGGATACGCCGCCAGCTTGAGCTTGGGATCCTGCGCGATCACGTAGCGCTGGGCGAAGGCCTCGTTGCCGAGGTCGCGGCTGTAATCGTTTCCGATCGACTGCTTCTGGCCGTCGATCAGCACGTTGACCCGATAGCGGCCGTAGCCGGTGACCTTGACCGGGGTGCCGGCGGGGATCACCCGCTTGCCGTTCTCGGCGTAGTTGCTGTCGCTGATCCAGCTGCCGTCGCTGCGCATGTTGCAGCACAGGAAGCCGTCGTACTTGGTGTCCGCCGCCGCGGCCAGGCCGGGGAGGGCGGTGGCCAGGACCAGGGCGAGCAGGGACTGGGTGGGGCGCATGGAAGACTCCTTTCTGGCGGCGCGGCGGCCGCGGTTGGCGGTGCCGCAACGCGGCGCCGTGCCGGTTCCCGGCGCGTGCATTGTGCCGGCAAGCGCGGCCGCGGAAAACGCCGGCGCCGCGCACGGTGACGGCGGGTGCGCTGGCTGTGTATGCTCGGACGCAATGGACGACATGACGCCCGCCGAGATCTCCTTGCGCATCGACGCCCTGCGGCGCGAGCACCGTGCGCTCGACGAACAGATCCAGCGCACCCCGGCCAACCTCGACGACGAACTGCAGGCCAAGCGGCTGAAGAAGCGCAAGCTGCAGCTCAAGGATTGCATCATGCGCCTGGAAAACCTGCTGATCCCCGACGAACCGGCGTGAGCGCGGCGACGTTCTTCAGCATCGGCCACTCCACGCGTGGCCTGGACGTGTTCCTGGAGATCCTGCACGGCGCGCAGATCGCGCACCTGGCCGACGTGCGCGCGTTTCCGTCTTCGCGGCGCTTCCCGCAGTTCGACGGCAGCGCGCTGGCGCGCAGCCTGGCCGCGGCCGGCATCGGCTATACGCACTTTCGTGCGCTCGGCGGGCGCCGCGACAGGCAACCCGGCATCGACCCGCAATGCAACGGCCACTGGCGCAGCGCCGGTTTCCACAACTACGCCGACTACGCGCTGGGCGCCGACTTCGGCGAGGCCTTCGCCCAGTTGCGCGCGCTCGGCAACCGCGGCGCCTGCGCGGTGATGTGCGCCGAAGCCGACTGGCGCCAATGCCACCGCCAGATCGTCTGCGACCACCTGCTGCACCACGGCCACCCGGTGATCCACCTGCTCGACGCCAGGCGCCGCGAGCCGGCGACGCTCAACCCCGCCGCGCGCAGCGATGCGCACGGGCAGCTGGTCTATCCGGCGAACGTTGCGCCTGCTGGGCCGGTCACTGGCGATCTGTTCGGCGACTGAGCGATTCGATCCGTACGATGTCACCCGGAGGAGCGGCTTCAGCCGCGACAAGGTCTCGCCGGGCGGTGTCTGTCGCGGCTGAAGCCGCTCCTACAGGGCTGTCGCTAGCGGCGAGAAAAGCAGCATGCGGTGGCCGCCTCAATCCTGCGGCACCACCGGCTCTTCCGGCTTCGCCGCTTCCGGGCTGACCCGCTCGATGGTGTGGCGCAGTTCGCGGCGCGCCAGACAGACGCATCGGCGCCGTGATGACGAACGCGTCGCCACGCGCCTGGTTCTCACCGCCGTACCGGTGCTCTCACTCCGAAACCGGAGTCTCTTCCGGCTTCGCCGCCTCCGGGCTGACCCGCTCGATGGTGTGGCGCAGTTCGCGGCCAAGAATGAACTTGGCATCTTTCGCCCATGCGTCCAGGCGCTCGTCGAACATCAGCTTGCTGTTCTCGTCCGGCCACACCAGTTTCAGTTCGCGCAGCTTCTGGATGAAGCCGCGGAACAGGGTCTTGTCGAAGAACTCCGGCGCGGCCGGGGCGTACAGCAGGCTCAGGCGTTGCGCGGCCTGCTGGCACAGGCTTTCCAGTTCGCCGGCGCCGAGCTTGCCGGGGCCGTTCTTGACCAGCACCGAAATGGCGATGTAGTAGCGCTCGAACGCCTGCTGCAGCGAATGCCCGATCGCGCGCAGGCGGAACACTTCGTCGGTCTGTCCGGTGTTGCGCGCCAGCACGCCGCCGTCGTCGTCGTTGACCTGCAGCAGCAAGCCTTCGCGCACGAACACCTCGATGGTGCGCTCGATGCGTTCGGCGAACTGGTCCTCGCTCCACGGCAGGAACAGTTCGGCCTGCAGGAACGGGTACACGGTGCGGCCCAGCCGCAGCAGGCCGGAGCGGCTCATGCGGCGGTTGTTCTGGAAGCAGCACGCCACCCACGAGGAAGCGGTGAACAGGTGCAGCACGTTGTTGCGGAAGTAGCTCAGCAGCACCGCGTTGTCGCCGTTGACGCTGAGCACGTCGCCGAGCGGATGCGGCGTGCGGGTCAGCACGTTGATCTCCTCGGCGTGGGCGATGATGCGCTCGGGCGAATGCGGGGTGACGGTGACCCGGTCCGAGTACGGCAGTTCGGCCAGCAGCTTCTTGCACAGTTCGATCTGCGCGATCAGGTCGGCCTCGCCCATCGCGTGCTTGGGCGTGGACAGCAGCGCCAGCGCCAGCAGGTTGACCGGATTGACGTCCGCGGCGGCGTTGATGTGCACCTGGATCTGCTCGGCCAGCGCATCGACGGTGCCGTTCAACCAGCTCGGTTTTTCGTCCTCGCCCAGCGGCTGGCCGTCCCAGTCCGGCGCGCGCTGCGCCAGCACCTGGCTCAGCGCGATCGGCTCGCCGAAGTTCACCACCACCTGGCCGTAGTTCTGCTTGAGCACCTTGGGGATGCTCCACAGCAGGCCCCAGATCGATTCCTTCTCCTTGGGCCGGCCGCTGAGTTCGTCGAGATAGCTGTTGCCTTCCATCAGCTTCTCGTAGCCGACGTAGATCGGCTGGAACAGCACCGGCTTGCGCGGCTGGCGCAGGAACGCGCGCAGGGTCATCGCGATCATGCCGCCCTTGGGCTGCAGCAGCCGGCCGGTGCGCGAGCGCCCGCCTTCGACGAAGTATTCGATCGAGTAGCCGCCGGCCACCAGCTGCGCCACGTATTCGCTGAGCACCGCCGAGTACAGCGCGTTGCCGCGGATCGAGCGGCGGATGAAGAACGCGCCGCCTTTGCGCAGCAGGGTGCCGACCACCGGCAGGTTGAGGTTGATGCCGGCCACGATGTGCGGCGGCACGATGCCGCGTTCGTACAGCAGGTAGGACAGCAACAGGTAGTCCATGTGGCTGCGGTGGCTGGGCACGTAGATCACTTCGTGCCCGGGCGCGGCTTCTTTCAGCTTGTCCAGGTGGTGCACCAGCACGCCGGCGTAGATGCGGTTCCACACGTGGGTGAGCAGGAAGCTGGCCGAGCGCACCACCGGGCTGGAATAGTCGGCGGCGATCTCCCAGGCATAGGCATGGGCCTTGCGCCAGGCGTCCATCGGCTTGCTGTTGTCGCGCTTGGCCTGCGCGGCGATCGCCTCGCGCACCGGTTCGGCGGCCAGCACCTGGTCCACCAGCAGCCGGCGGGTCGACAGGTCCGGCCCGATCACCGCCTCGCGGATGCGCCGGAAGTGGGTACGCAGCACGCGCTGCAGCTTGCGCACGGTGCGTTCCGGCGGCAGCCCTTCCTCGATCGTCAGCCGCATCGACACCGGCGGGGCGAAGCGCACGATGGTGCTGCGGCCGTTGAGCAGCACGCCGAGCAGGCGGCGGAAGCTGCCGACCAACGCCCAGTTTTCCGAGAACAGCACCGCGAACCAGCCGCTCTGCTTGTCCGGGGCGCGGCCGACGAAGATCGACACCGGCACCAGGTGGATGTCCAGGTCCGGGCGCTCGCGGTGCGCCTGCAGCAGTTTGGCCAGCGAATCGGAATGGGTCTTGGCGCCGCGCTGCTCGGGGATCAGCGCGTTGTTGCTGCTGCGCCGCGACAGCGCCAGGTAGGCGCGCTTGCGCCCCAGCGGGTCGCCGGGCAGCGGCACCAGCGGCGACGGCAGGCCGGCCTCGCGGCAGGCCTTGTCCAGGATCAACGCGTTGGACAGGCCGTAGTCCTCCAGCACGTAGACCACCGGGCGGCCGTCGTCGTACTGGCCGGGTTCGGCCGGTTCGATGTTCAGGCCCAGCCACGGATCGGCCACGCGCCCGAGCAGGCGCGCCCACAGCGGCCGCTTGGCGGCGCGCGCGGCGAGCATCGGGCTCGGCAACGCTGCCGCGCCGGCGGCCGGCGGCACGCTGCCGGCGGCATCGCCGCTGGCCGGAGAGGCGGGCGCGTGCGCCGGGTCCGAGGCGCGCGCAGCCGCAGCGTCGTCGGGAAAGGGGAGGGGATTTTGTTCTGGCATCGGCGTCATTATCGCTTAGCCGGCGCTGCGGGGTCGGCGGGCGGGGCCGTGGGCGCCTCGGCCGGGGCCGTGTGCGGTGCCGCGGCGGTGGCCAGCAACGCGTCCACCTCGTGCAGGGTATCGCGCAAATACCAACGGCCCTGGCGGCGCACCAGGACCGCGGTGGTGTCGATCTGCGCGCCGCCCAGCGGGTACTGGATGCGCACCACCGCCTGATCGCCCTGCTGGCTGACCAGCCCGGTGCGCAGTTCGCGCGCGCTGGCGTCCAGGTCCAGGCCGTAGCCGGCCAGCACCGTCTTCAGCTCGCCCAGGAACGGCCCGAGCCGCTGCAGGCTCTGCTCCATGCCCAGGCCATGCAGGTCGGCGTCGCTGCGCAGGCCGGTGCGGCGCGCGGCGGCGCTGAGCTGCGCGATCGCCGCCTGCGCGCGCTTGCGTTCGGCCAGCGGCGCGTGCTCGGCCCAGCCGCTCAGCGCCTGGACCAGCTGCACGTAGTGGCCACGCTGTTCCGGGGTGTAGTCGCCCTGGTTGCGCAGGTATTGCACGCCGAACAGGCCCAGCGAGTGCGCGGCCTGGCGCAGGCTCGCCGACTGCCCGCCGAACTGCGCGTCGAAGGCGCGCTGCAGCTGGCGCTCGGCATCCGGCGCGGACAGCGTGTCCAGCACCTCGGGCAGGCGTTCGGCCAGCGGCAACTGGGTCAGCGGCCAGCGGCTGCGGTCCTCGCTCCAGGCCTGCTGCAGCCGTTGATAGTGCGCGGGCGGCACCGCGGCGCGGGCATAGCCGGCCAGGTCGTTGCGCTGCAGCGTATGCGCCAGTTCGCGCACGGCCGCGGCCGGTTCGGCGCTGGCGCCGGGCAGCTCGGCGGGGCTGCGCTTGCACCCGGACAGGGCCAGTGCGGCCAGCAGCAGCGCGGGAACGACATGCAAGGGTGTGAGCCGGGTCGGACGTGGCGGCATATGGTGCTAGCTCGTTCCCCAAAACGTTCCGCATCTTGCTGGGCGCGCGCGATTCGGGCAAGCCGTACGCCGCTGGCAGTGCGGTCGTGGCGATTGTCGGGGGCTGGATACCGATGTCGTGCCGGGACAATTCTTGGCCCGATCGGACCGGTCGAGACAACGATGTCGGCGCGATGTCGGTGTATCGCACAGTGTGCCGCCACATTGCGCAATGTTGCGGCGCATCATGTAACCGCTTGCAGTTGCTGTTACCGTCCGCCCACCTTGCCTCGAGGTGGTACTGGACGGGGGTCCCAGTGCGATACATGTCCGAAATCTTCCGAGCACTGTGTCACGCTGGTAGCGGTCGTGGCGGATTGGCCCTGGCCGGCGTCCTGTGTGGCCTGGCCATGACCCTGTCCGCGTACGCGCAGGACGGCCGTTTGCCGCCGCGCGAGGCATGGCGCGCCTCCAGTTCTTCCAGCCAGGTCAAGGCGCAGGCGATCGGCTACCTGATCGACGGCGATGCCACGACCCGCACCGGCGGCGCGTTCAGTCCCGGCCATTGGTTCCAGGTCGACCTCGGCCGCGAGGCGCGGCTTGGCGGTGTGCGCCTGCAATGGGACAGCGCCAATCCGGAAGGTTTCCTGCTGCAGGCCTCGCGCGACGGCCAGCGCTGGGACACGGTCTACACCATGGCCGATTCGATGGGCGGCACCGAGACGCTGTTCTTCGCGCCGCGTAGCGCGCGCTACCTGCGCCTGGCCAGTCCCGAACGCACCGCCGACTGGGGCATCTCGATCTTCGAGATGGAGCCGCTGGGCGCAGCGGACAGCGCACGGCTGCGCGGCGTGCCGGCCGGCGCGGCGGCGGCACTGTGGCAGGGCGGTGCGGCGCTGGCCATGCCCGGCAAGGGCACGCAGCCGCGGCAGCTGGAGATCGCGTTCCCGTGCGCCTTCGCCAGCGCCGGCCTGCTCGTCGAATTCGCCGGCGCGCATGGCGCGGCGCGGCTGCAGGCGCAGGACGCCGCGGGCCGCTGGCGCACGCTGGCCGAGGATCCGCAGGCCGGGCAGAGCGACAGCGCCTATCTGGCCGGCACCGCGCCGGTCGAGGCGCGCGCGCTGCGGCTGAGCGTGGATGCCGCGCCGGGCGCGGCCGCACCGGCGCTGCGCCGCTTGCGCCTGCTCGGGCCGAAGGCGGTGATGACGCCGATGAAGCGCTACCAGGTTGCCGCGCAGCGCGGCCAGGGCGCGCTGTTCCCGGCCTCGCTGCACATGCAGCAGACCTACTGGACCGCGGTCGGCATCCACGCCGGCCGGCAGAAATCGATCTTCGACGAATACGGCAACCTGGAAGCGTGGAAGGGCGCGCCGCTGGTGCAGCCGCTGTGGCGCGACGCCTCCGGCACGGCCGCCGGCGCCGACGGCCATGCGCTGACGCATGCGCTGCGCGATGGCTGGAAGCCGATGCCGTCGGTGAGCTGGTCGCCGCAGCCGGGGCTGGAACTGCGCAGCGAGACCTTCACCATCGAACACGGCGGGCAACCGGTGACGATGTTGCGCCACCGCCTGCGCAATACCGGCAGCAGCCCGGTCAGCGGCACGCTGTCGCTGCTGGTGCGGCCGATGCAGATGAACCCGCCGTGGCAGAACGGCGGCCTGTCGCCGATCCACGACATCGCCGTCGAGGACGCCGCGGTGCGCGTCAACGGCCGCCTGCTGCTGGAATCGTTGAGCGCGCCGAGCGGCGGCGGCGCCGAGGCGTTCGGCCCGCACGGGGAAACCGAGATCACCCGCCACGTCGCCGCCGGCACGTTGCCCGCGCAGCGCGATGCGCACGACGCCGACGGCCTTGCCGCAGCGATGCTGAACTACGCGGTGACGCTGGCGCCGGGCGCGCAGCAGGACGTGGTGCTGGCGTTCCCGCTCGGCACCGCCAGCGCCGACGCGCAGGGCAGGCTGCCGCCGGCACCGGCGCTGGATCGCGCCGCGCTGCTCGGCGCCGAGGCGCGCGACCCGGGCCGCGGCTTCGATGCGCTGGCCGAGCGCGTGTCCGCCGACTGGCAACGCCGGTTGGGCAACGTCGGCCTGAGCCTGCCCGACGCCAGCCTGGTCGACATGCTGCGCGCGCAGGCCGCGTACATGCTGATCAACCAGACCGGCCCGGCGATGCAGCCCGGTCCGCGCAACTACAACCGCTCCTTCATCCGCGACGGCATGGCCACCTCGGCGATCCTGCTGCGCATGGGCCAGGCCAAGGTCGCGCGCGACTACCTGCAGTGGTACAGCGACCACGCGGTGCATGCGAACGGGCTGGTGTCGCCGATCCTCAACGACGACGGCAGCGTCAACGACGGCTTCGGCTCGGACCTGGAGTACGACAGCCAGGGCGAATACATCACCCTGGTCGCCGACGTGGCGCGCCTGGACGGCGGCCCGGACAGCGTGCGCGCCTACCTGCCGAAGGTGAGGCTGGCGATGCAGTTCATGCAGGAACTGCGCGAGCGCACCCTGGTGCCCGGCTACATGGCCGAGCAGCCGGCGCCGGAGCGCTTCCGCGGCATCCTGGCGCCGTCGATCAGCCACGAAGGCTATTCCAGCCCCACCCACAGCTACTGGGACGACTATTGGGCGCTGAAGGGCTGGCACGACGGCGCGTGGCTGGCCGAGTCGCTGGGCGACAAGGCGACCGCGGCCTGGGCGCGCGAACAGTACGCCGCGCTGCGCACCTCGCTGGCCGCCTCGATCCGCGCCACGATGGCCTGGAAGGGCGCCGACTTCATCCCCGCCGCGGCCGACCTGGGCGACGGCGATCCGAGCAGCGTGTCGATCGCGCTGGATCCCACCGGCCAGCAGGACCTGCTGCCGGAACAGGCGCTGCGCACCACCTTCGCGCGCTATCTCGACGACGTGCGCAAGCGCAAGCAGCCCAATGCGCTGTGGGCGTATTCGCCGTACGAGATGCGCAACGTGCTGACCTACGTGCACCTGGACCAGCCGCAGGTCGCCGACGAACTGCTGCAGGACATGCTGCGCGACCGCCGCCCGTTCGAATGGCAGGTGCTGGCCGAAGTGGTGCATTCGCGGCCGCGTTTCCCGCGCTATCTCGGCGACATGCCGCATACCTGGATCGGCGCCGAGTACGCGCGCACCGTGTTCGGCATGCTGATGCACGAGGGCGACGACGCGCTGGTGCTGCTGCCGGGCACGCCGCCGGCCTGGGTCGAGGGCGAGGGCCTGGCGGTGCAGCGCCTGCCGACCGCCTATGGCCAGCTGAGCATGCGCGCGCGCCAGCGCGACGACGTGCTGCGGATCGATCTCGGCAGCGGCCTGCGCGCGGGCACCGCGGTGCGCGTGGCCTGGCCCTCGCGCACGCGGCCGGCGCAGGTGCGCGTGGACGGGCGGCGCATCGACGCCTACGACGCCGCCGGGGTGGTGTTGAGCAAGCCGTTCCGGACCCTGGAGGCACGCTGGTGAATCCGCGCATCGCACACGCGCCGGAACAGCGCGCCAGCATCACCATCAAGGACGTGGCGCGCCTGGCCAACGTCTCGGTGGCGACGGTGTCGCGCACCATGAACGGCCACCAGCACGTGGCCGAGCCGGTGCGCGCGCGCGTGCTGGAAGCCGCGCGCACCCTGCACTACGTGCCGCACCATGCCGCGCGCAGCCTCAGCAGCCGCCGCACCCACACCATCGGCGTGGTGCTGCCCGACCTGCATGGCGAATTCTTCTCCGAGCTGATCCGCGGCATCGACACGGTCGCGCGCGAGCGCGGCCTGCACCTGCTGGTGTCCAGTTACCACGGCGAGCCGGAAGAGCAGCGGCTGGCGGTGCGGCGCATGCCCGGGCGCGTGGACGGGCTGCTGATCATGTCGCCCTATCTGAGCACCGACGCCGACGAAGCCGCCGACATGCTGCCCGGCACGCTGCCGGCGGTGCTGATGAACTGCGCCGAGCGCATCGCCGACGCGCAGGTGCTCAACGTGGACAACTACGGCGGCGCACGGGCGATGACCCGCCACCTGCTCGACAGCGGCCATCGCCGCATCGCCTTCATCGCCGGGCCGGACGACAACTTCGATGCGCGCGAACGCCTGCGCGGCTACCGCGACGAACTGCACGAGCGCTGCCCGGACGTGGCGCCGCGGGTGTTGCCGGGCGATTTCGACGAAGCCTCCGGCTATCGCGCCGGGCAGGCGCTGCTGCAGGGCCTGCGTCCGGACGTGGTGTTCGCGGCCAACGACATGATGGCGCTCGGCTGCCTGTTCGCCTTCACCCATGCCGGGCTGCGCGTGCCCGACGACATCGCCCTGGCCGGGTTCGACGACGTGCCGATGGCGCGCTACGTGCACCCGGCGCTGACCACGATGCGGGTGGACATCGCCGGCTTCGGTGCGCGCGCGATGCAGCTGCTGCTCGCCGCGCTGGAGCCGCAGACCGCAGGCGCGGATGCGCCGCTTTCCTCCGATATCGCTCCCCAATTGATCGTCCGTGCGTCCAGTGCCCAGCGAGGACCCGCCATGGACTGACACCGCCCGTCGCGCTCCACCCTTACCGTTTGCATCCAACTAGAAGAAACAACGAATGAACCCGTTTACTGCCCTGGGAGGGGTTTCTGTCATGAAGAGAAAGCGTTCCGCTTCCAATATGCCCGCACGCAGCCTGCTGTGCTGCGCCCTGGCGACCAGCCTGTTCGCGACGATGCCGGCGATGGCGCAGACCAGCACCGCGATCCTGCGCGGCCAGGCCCAGGCCGGCGCCGAAGTGGTCGTCACCAATACCGCCACCGGTTCGGTGCGACGTACGCCGGCGGGGCCCAACGGCACCTACACCGTGATTGGCCTGCCACCGGGCAGCTATACGGTCGAGGCCAACGGCGTCAAGCGCAGCGTGACGCTGCAGGTCGCCTCCTCGTCCACGGTCGATCTCGACGCCGGCACGGCCGCAGCGCCGAGCGGCGACGCCACCACGCTGGGGACGGTCAACGTCACCGCGCCGCCGTCGATGAAGGACGTCAAGACCTCCGAGGTCGGCAACGTTGTCTCGTTGCGCCAGATCCAGCAGCTGCCGCAGGCCACGCGCAACTTCCTCGAGTTCGCCGACACCGTGCCGGGCATGGTGTTCCAGGTCGACGGCAGCGGCAACACCAAGCTGCGCGGCGGCGCGTCCAATGCCAGCTCCGGCAACCTGTACATCGACGGCGTCGGCCAGAAGAGCTACGTCAAGGGCGGCGGCATCGCCGGCCAGAGCGACACCCAGGGCAATCCGTTCCCGCAGCTGGCGATCGGCGAATACAAGGTCATCACCTCCAACTACAAGGCCGAGTACGGCCAGATCAGCGGCGCGGCGATCACCGCGGCGACCAAGTCCGGCACCAACGAATTCCACGGAGAGGCGTTCTTCCGCTACACCGACCAGGACATGCGCGACAAGCGTCCGGACGAGAAGGACACCGAGAAGACCGATTCGCAGATCAAGGAATACGGCTTCGCGCTCGGCGGCCCGATCATCCAGGACCGCATGCATTTCTTCGTCGCCTATGAGGGCAAGGAAAACGCATCGCCGAAGACCGTCCTGGCCAGCCCGGAAGCCAGCCCGTACGTCGGCTACCTGCCGTCCAACCTGTCCAGCCAGTACGGCCCGGCCAACCTGCCGTTCACCGAAGACCTGTACTTCGGCAAGATCGATTTCGAACCGACCGATCGCGACCGCATCGAGCTGAGCGGCCAGTATCGCGACGAGACCCAGGTCGCCAACATCGGTGGGCAGAGTGCGGCCGACCACGGCACCAACAAGATCAACAAGGACAAGCGTGCCAACCTGCGCTGGCAGCACAGCGCCGACAACTGGTTCAACGAGTTCATCGTCGGCACCGAAAACTCGGAGAACAACCCGACGCCGATGAGCATCGGCAACGGCATTCTCTACAACTACCTGTCCCCGCGCGCCGGCTCCAACGACGTGGACGAGTACAGCTTCCTGCAGACCGGTTCGGCCGGTGGCGCCAACGTGCAGCGCAAGAGTCAGAAGGGCTGGTTCCTGCAGAACGACCTGACCTTCACCAGCTTCCAGTGGCATGGCGAGCACACCATCAAGATGGGCGTGAGCTACAAGGACATCAAGCTGACCTCGCAGGACGCGGCCGCGCTGAATCCGCAGTTCAGCTACTCGGTGGACGCCAATGGCGTCGCCTCCACGCCCTACCGCGTGGACTTCGTCGCGCCGTACACCACGCCGGGCCAGAAGGCCACGGTGGAGTCGCCGTCCAAGCAGTACGGCATCTACATCCAGGACGACTGGGCCGCGACCGACAAGCTGATGATCAACATCGGCGTGCGCTGGGACTACGAGAAGAGCCCGGCCTACACCGACTTCGTCACCTCGCAGGACTTCGTCAACGCGCTGTACGCCGACGATCCGGAGAACCCGGGCCATCCGTGGGCCGACCGCCTGCTGCCGAGCGGCATCAACGTGGCCGACTACATCAGCACCGGCAACAACCGCAAGAACTTCAAGGACGCCTGGGCGCCGCGCCTGGGCTTCTCCTACGACTTCTTCGGCGACGAGAGCGCCGTGCTGCACGGCGGTGCCGGCCGTTCCTACGACCGCAACCTGTTCGAGCAGCTGGCGCTGGAAACCAGCAAGGCCGCGCTGTCGCCGGTCGCGGTGTATTTCCAGAACCCGGCCACCGGCCAGTGCTATCGCTCCGACCGCGTCTGCACCGCGTGGGATCCGCGCTACCTCAACGGCGTGGATCAGCTGACCTCGATCCCCGGCGTCAGCGGCAGCGCCGAGCTGTTCATGTTCAACAACAAGCTCAAGACGCCGTATAGCGACCAGTACAGCATCGGTATCAGCAACCAGGTCGGCGACTGGCTGACCGACGTGACCTTCCAGCGCATCCTCAGCTACGACGGCTTCGCCATGTCGCTGATCAATCGCTATCCGGACGGTTCCTACTTCCAGAACGGCAGCGCGCCGTGGGGCGAGCCGGTGCCCGGCTACCAGAACACCATCATCGGCAGCAACGGTCTGGAGCAGCGCAGCAGCCAGGTGCTGTTGTCGGCGGAGAAGCCGTACACCAAGGAGTCGGGCTGGGGCTTGAACCTGTCCTACACCCACACCAGCGCGCGCCAGAACCGCAACATCGACGAGCCGTACGCGTTCGACAAGGCGACCATCCACGACTATCCGTTCGTGAAGTCCGATGCCGTGGCCGCGCACCGCTTCGTCGCGTCCGGTTCGATCGACGGTCCGTGGGGCGTCACCTTCGGCGCCAAGCTGGTGCTGGCCACGCCCGAGCCGATCAACACCATCGCCTGCTACGGCAAGGTCGATGCCGATGGCGGTACCTGCCAGCAGGTCGGCGTGGTGCCGCCGGCCAGCGGCAAGTTCCTGCTCGGCGGCAAGATCTGGGGCTACCGCACGGTGGATTTCCAGGCCACCAAGGAGTTCGCCGTGTACAACGACTACAAGCTGTCGGCGCGCATCAATCTGCTCAACGCCTTCAACTTCAAGAACTACACCTCGTACGTGTACAACGGCTTCGGCTCCAACGGCCAGTTCGATCCGGACATCACCATCAACAAGACGGGCGACATCAATTATTTCCCGCGCACGGTGAGCTTCGAGATCGGCGCCAAGTTCTGATCCACCGCTATCGCCCACGCGCGTGCCCGACCGGCGCGCGTGGGGTTTTTCCGGACGGGGCCGCTTGGCCCCGTTCGCGTATCGGATACTCCCTTCTTTCCGCACAGGACCGCGCACGCATGATCGCCGCCCCTCTCCGCAACCTGGTCATCGTCGGCGGCGGTACCGCCGGCTGGATGGCCGCCGCCGCGCTGGCGCGCGTGCTGGGCCCGGACTACCGCATCACCCTGATCGAATCGGAACAGATCGGCATCGTCGGCGTCGGCGAGGCCACCGTGCCGCACATCAAGGCCTTCAACAACCTGCTCGGCATCAACGAAGCCGAGTTCGTGCGCCAGACCCAGGGCAGCTTCAAGCTCGGCATCGAGTTCGTCGACTGGCACCGGCCGGGCACCTCCTACATCCACGGCTTCGGCACCGAGATCGGGCATTCGCTCGGGCTGCTGCCGTTCCAGCAGTACTGGTTCAAGCAGGCGCTGGCCGGCAAGGCCAAGCCGCTGGGCGCCTACACGCTCAACACCGTGGCCGCCAAGCGCGGCAAGTTCATGACCTCGGCCAGCGACGCGCCGCCCAATTCGCCGCTGGCCAACATCGCCTACGCCTACCATTTCGACGCCTCGCTGTACGCGGCATTCCTGCGCCGCTTCTCCGAGCAGCGCGGGGTGACCCGGCGCGAAGGCATCGTCGAGGAGGTGCAGCTGCATCCGGAATCGGGCGATGTGCTCTCGGTGCGGCTTGCCTCGGGCGACACGATCGCCGGCGACCTGTTCATCGACTGCTCCGGTTTCCGCGGCCTGCTGATCGAACAGGCGCTGCACACCGGCTATCACGATTTCACCCACTGGCTGCCGTGCGACCGCGCACTGGCGGTGCCCTGCGCCAAGGTCGGCCCGCCGACGCCGTACACCCGCGCCACCGCGCGCACGGCCGGCTGGCAGTGGCGCATCCCGCTGCAGCACCGCACCGGCAACGGCTACGTGTATTCCAGCGCGCACATCAGCGATGACGAAGCCGCAGCCACGCTGCTGGCCAACCTGGACGGCGTGGCGCTGGCCGATCCGCGCCCGCTGCGCTTCGTCACCGGGCGCCGCAAGCAGGTGTGGAACCGCAACGTGGTCGCGCTGGGCCTGGCCAGCGGCTTCATGGAGCCGCTGGAATCCACCAGCATCCACCTGATCCAGTCGGGCATCTCCAAGCTGCTGGAGCTGTTCCCGCGCGAGGGCATCAGCCCGGTGCTGGTGCAGCGATACAACGACCGCATCGCCTTCGAGTTCGACCGCATCCGCGATTTCCTGGTGCTGCACTACACCGCCACCGAGCGCGACGACAGCGACTTCTGGCGGCAGTGCCGCAGCATGGCGATCACCCCGGAGCTGCAGGCGACGCTGGACCTGTTCGCCGACAGCGGCCGCTTCTACCGCAATGGCGAGGAGATGTTCGCCGAGATCAGCTGGGTGCAGGTGATGGTCGGGCAGGGCATCCTGCCGCGCGCCTACCACCCGCTGGTGGACCAGGTGCCGGCCGCGGACATCGAACGCTTCGTCGCCAGCATCGAGCAGACCATCGGCCATTGCGTGGATGCGATGCCGCCGCACCAGGCCTTCATCGACCGCTACTGCGCCGCCGCGCCACGCTGAGCGGGCTGCCCGGATCGCGTGCCGGGCGTAAAAAAAAAGAGGCCTCGCGCACCAAGGCGCGGGCCTCTTCAAAATCCGACCGAAGCCGGAGAACGGTTTGTGGCGCATCTCCGGCAACGCCGGACGCTGCGCATGCTACCGGCAGTGCGCAGCTAATGCAATGGTTTAAGTTTTATTGGCTAAGTCGTTGATATTTATTGATCGATCAACGCGCTGCCGCATGCGCCAGGGTGGCGGCGATCTCGTGCTGGATCGCTTCGGCCGCGGCGCGCGGATCGGCGGCCTGGCGGATCGGGCGGCCGACCACGATCGCATCGGCGCCATCGGCGAAGGCCTGGGCCACGCCGACGGTGCGCTGCTGGTCGTCGCCGACCGGGCCGCCGGGGCGGATGCCCGGACACACGATCGAGAAGCCGGCACCGGTGGCGCGGCGGATCGGCGCCGCTTCCTGGCCGGAGGCGATCACCCCGTCGATGCCGGCGGCCTGCGCGGCCAGGGCACGTTCCACCACGACGTCCTGCGGTTCGCGGTCGATGCCCATCGACGCCAGGTCGGCGCGGCCCATCGAGGTCAGCACGGTCACCGCCAGCAGGCGCATGTCGCCGCCGTTGGCGGCGGCCGCGGCCTGCATCATCGCCGGGTGCCAGCCGTGAATCGTGCAGTAGTCCACCGGCCACTGCGACAGGCGCCGGATCACCCCGCCGACGGTGGCCGGGATGTCGAAGAACTTCAGGTCCACGAACACGCGCTTGCCGCGCGCGGCCAGGGTCTCCAGCACGTCGAAGTATTCGCCGGAGGCCAGCAGCTCCATGCCGATCTTGTAGAACGCCACCGCGTCGTCGAGCCGCTCGATCCACTCGATCGCCTCGGCGCGGCCGGGCACGTCCAGGGCGAAGATCAGCCGTTCGCGCGCCTCCAGCGCCAGCGGCGCGCGGCTCACTGCGCCAGCTCCAGCGCGTCGCGCTTGGCCTGGTGGCGCGCGGCGCGCGGCTGCGCGAAGTCGTTGTTGAACAGCGCCGGTTCCCAGGAGCCGTAGCTGGGGTTGGGCAGCATCCACCAGCGCTCGCCGAACCAGTCGTGGTACTGCTGCAGCAGCTGCGCGCGGCCGTCCGGGGTGTTGGCCACGACCTGCACGAAATCGCCGAGCTGGTCGCCGAACTGCATCAGCACGCGGTACTGCTGGCCGACCAGCTTGCGCCGGCAGTTCTTCTCCGAGCCGTTCTGCTCACAGTCCTTGACCACCGTGCCCAGGCCCAGCAGCACGCTGTTGTCGGCCACCGGCAGGCCGGCGCTGCGCAGGTTGGCCAGGGTCGCGTCGGTCAGGTGCACCGCGCGGTTGGACACGTACAGCACGGTGACGCCCTTGGCGGTGGCGGCCTTGGCGAAATCGACCACGCCGGGGATCGGCTTAGCCTTCTTCTCGGCCACCCACTGGTCCCAGCTGAGCTCGTCGTACTCCTTGCCGTTGCGGATCAGCCGCGCCTGGTACGGCGAGTTGTCCAGCACCGTCTCGTCCACGTCCATCACCACCGCCGGCTTCAGTCCGGTGGCCGCGTTGCCGCGCTCCTCCGGCACCAGCGCGTCCCAGTTCGGCTCCTTCAGCGCGGCATCCAGGCGATCGGCGGCGGCGCGGTAGGTCTGCTTGGTCACGGCCTGGTATTCGGCCGAGCGCTGCATCCACAGCACCGCGTTGAGGTTGTCGTCGCCGGGCACCGCGGCGTCGGCGGTCTTGGCGGCGGGCGTCGTCGCGGCATCGGTGGCCGGCGCCTGCGGCTTGCAGGCGGACAGGGCGAGCACGGCGCAGGCCAGTGCGGTGCGGGCGATCGGGGTCATCGGGCGCGGAAACCTAGGCGGGGAATCGACCGATTTTAGCGGGTTGCGGCCGTTGCCGTGGCGGGACGGACACGCCCACCCGGCGTCCGGGCCAAGGCGCCAACGCCTCGTCACGCGTGTACACAACCGTAGACAAATGTAGCCGAGGTGGACGAGGTTCCAAATCGAACGGGGTCTGCGTCACGCAACTCCGCAGACGTTAGGGGATCTCCCGACAGCGTGTCGGGGAGACCCGGATTCTCCAGTCGTGTGGTGTGCACCACAGTTCGCCCCGCATGCACGCGAGGTGCAGCGCCAGTCGGAAGGATGCGATCGACGCCCTGCGCAGGCAGGGAAACGCCGGATGCGTAACAGGGGAACCACCGTGGTGTCGTTGAGAAAGGGAACCGTCCTTGCCGCGTTGGCGGTATGCGCCTGCGCAGGCCGCGCGTTGCCGGCACAGGCCCAGGACCTGCCGACCACGCTGGACCGCCAGGAACAGCTGCGCCAGGCCGAAGAGGTGCAGCGCAAGCAGGAACAGGACCGGCAGGCGCCGTTCGCCGGCCCGCGCGAGCCCGTGGCGCCGGCCGACATGCGCAGCATCGCGCTGCCCGCCGAAACCCTGTGCTTCCCGATCCAGCGCATCCAGTTGGGCGGTGCCGGCGCCGATGGCGCGCGCTTCGCCTGGCTGTGGCTGTCCCTGCGCCAGTACCAGGGGCGCTGCATCGGCCGCGAGGGCATCGATCTGATCCGCCGCCGCGCGCTCGACCAGCTGGTCGCACGCGGCCTGGTCACCACCCGCATCGGCGTGCCCGAGCAGGACCTGTCCAGCGGCCGCCTGCGCTTCGAGCTGATGCCCGGCCGCTTGCGCCAGGTCCGCGTGGTGTCTGCCGATGGCCGTGCGGAGGTTGAACAACGTGCCTGGCGCAGCGCCTTGCCGCTGCGGCCGGGCGACCTGGTCGACCTGCGCGCGATCGAGCAGGCCGTGGAGCAGTTCAAGCGGGTGCCCTCGCAGGACGCCAAGATCGACATCGCCCCGGGCGAGCAGCCTGGCGAATCGGACCTGGTGATCACCCTGCAGCACAGCCGGCGCTGGCGCAGCGTGCTCAACGCCGACGACTCCGGCGTGCGCGCCACCGGCCGTGCGCAGGGCGGGATCGACTTCGCGCTGGACGCGCCGCTGGGCATCAACGACCTGCTGTCGATCGGCTACAACCACGACCTGGTGGATCACGGTGCCGAGCGCGGCACGCGCGGCAACAGCCTCAGCTACAGCGTGCCGTGGGGCTGGTGGACGTTCGCGCTGTCGCTGTCGTCCTACCGCTACCACCAGCGCGTGGACGGCTACCTGCAGAGCTTCCAGTCCAGCGGCGAATCCAACAGTGCCCAGCTCGACCTGCAGCGCGTCGTCCATCGCAACGGCAGCAGCAAGACCACCGCCGGCGTGGTCGTGGCCAAGCGCGAGGCGCGCAGCTACCTGGACGGCATCGAGATCGGCATCCAGCGCCGCCACACCACCAGCGCCGAGGCCTACCTCAGCCACCGCCGTTACCTGGGACCGATGCAGCTGGACCTGCGCCTGGCGCACCGCCGCGGCACGCCCTGGTTCGACGGGCAATGGACCGGCTACGACCCGGCGGTGGGTTTCCCCAGCTTCCGCTACGGCGTCACCACGCTGGATGTGAGCACCGGGCTGCCGTTCAAGCTCGGCAGCGTCGCCGCCAGCTGGGACAGCAGCCTGCATGCGCAGACTGCCTCGCAGCTGTTGCTCGGCTCGGAGTTCATCAGCATCGGCGGGCGCTACAGCGTGCGCGGCTTCGATGGCGAACGCACCCTCGGTGCCGAACGCGGCGCGTACTGGCGCAACACGCTCAACCTGCCGGTGCAGCGCCTGGGCATCGTCCCGTACCTGGGCATGGATGCCGGCCGCATCGGTGGCCCCAGCGCCAGCGGCCAGGACGGACGCAGCCTGGTCGGCGCTTTCGTCGGCGTGCGCGGCGCGCGCGGCGGACTCAGCTGGGACGGCTTCGCCGGCTGGGATCTGCACGCGCCACGCGATTTCGATACCGCCCAGCCGGCCTACGGCGTGCGTGTGACCTATCAGTTCTGACCCTGGGCCGCCGCTTGGCGGACCGGGTTTTTGTTTTTTGAGCGCCCATGGCGCGACGAGAGAGAAATGGCGATGGACAAGGATTCCGCTGGGATGCGCACCACGATGGCCGACCGCTTCAAGCGCGGCGTGGCGATGCTGTTGTGCTGCACCGTCACCTGGACCTCGTTGCCGCTCTACGCGCAGGTCGTGCCGGTCGCCAATCCAGGCGGGCAACAGCCGGGCCAGCAGGCGGCGGCCAACGGCGTGCCGGTGGTCGACATCGTCGCCCCCAACGCGCGCGGCGTCTCGCACAACCGCTATTCGCGCTTCGACGTCGGCAGCAACGGCCTGATCCTCAACAACAGCGCCAACATCTCCAAGACCGAACTCGGCGGCTACATCGCCGGCAACGACAACCTGAAGAACAGCGGTGCGGCCACGCTGATCCTCAACGAAGTCACCTCCAGCGCCAGCCGCCTGCAGGGCTATACCGAAATCGCCGGGGCCAGGGCGCAACTGGTGATCGCCAACCCGAACGGCATCAGCTGCGACGGCTGCGGCTTCCTCAACGCCTCGCGGGTCACCCTGGCCACCGGCACGCCGCAACTCGGCAGCGACGGTGCGTTGAACGGTTTCGGCATCACCGGCGGTGTACTCAGCATCGGCAGCAACGGCCTGGACGCGTCCAACGTCGATCGCCTGGATCTGCTGTCGCGGCAGCTCAGCGTGGACGGCTCGGTGTGGGCCAAGGACCTGCTCGCCAGCACCGGCACGCAGCGCATCGGCTACGACGGCATGCTGCTGGAGCTGCTGCCGGGCAGCGATGGCGCGGCGCCGTCGATCGGCATCGACGTGGCCTATCTCGGCGGCATGTACGCCGACCGCATCCGTCTGATCGCCACCGAAGCCGGCGTCGGCGTGGTCAGCCGCGGCACCCTGGCCGCGCAGAGCGGCAGCCTGCAGATCGACAGCGCCGGCCAGCTCAGCCTGAGCGGCACCACGGTCGCCCGCGATGACGTGGACCTGCGCGCCGCGGGCGCGTTGACCCAGCAGGGCACGCTCGGCTCGCAGCAGGCCGGCGTGCGACTGCGCGCCGCGCAATTGAGCCTGAGCGGCGACACCGTCGCCAGCGGCCTGCTCGACGCGCGCGCCAGCGGCAGTTTCGACCACAGCGGGCGCAGCAGCGCCGGCGCGATCAGCCTGTTCGGCTCCGAACTCGATGCCGGCGGTACGCTGTACAGCAGCGGCGGGTTGAGCCTGGACGCGAGCGGCACCCTGCGCAACAGCGGCGTGGCCTACGCCGGCGCTGCGCTGGCGTTGCAGGCCGGCGGCAGCTGGCTGCAAAGCGCCGGGACGTTGCAGAGCGGTGGCGCGATGAGCGTGCAAGCGGCGCGGATCGATGCCGCGGGAACACTCGATGCGGGCACTGGCCTGGACTTGCGCAGCGACGGCGACACGCGCCTATCCGGGTTGGTCCAGTCCTGGCAGGACGCCGCGCTGCAGGCCGGCGGCCGCCTCGACAACGCCGGCCAGCTCAGCGCCGGCGGCCGCGTGGACATCGCTGCGGCGGCGATCGGCAACCGCGCCAACGGCGTGCTGTCCGCCAGCGGCGACGTTGCCCTGACGACCGCCGGTACGCTGGACAATGCCGGCACCGTATACGCCGGGCGCGACCTGCGGATCGACGCGGCGGCCTTCGCGAATGACGGCAGCAGCTATGCCGGCCGCAATGCGGACATCGCCAGCAGCGGCGCCACCCGCAGCCGCGGCAGCCTGGTCGCTGGCGATGCGCTAAGCGTGAACGCGGCGCAGTTCGCCAGCAGCGGCGAACTCGGCAGCCAGCGCGGCACCACCAGCCTGTACAGCCGCGGCGATCTCGCGCTCGACGGCGCCGTGGCGGCGAAGGGTGCGCTGACGGCGCAGGCCGCGGGCGACCTGCACCAGTCCGGCACGCTCAGCGCGTCCAGCGCGCAGCTGCAGGCCGGCGGCGACGCGCTGCTGGACGGCACGCTGAAGACCGATGGCGCACTGCAGCTGAGCGCCGACGGGCAACTGCGCAGTTCCGCCACGATCGCCGCGGGCGGCGACGCCGATCTGCATGCGCAAGGCACGCTGCTGCAGGCCGGGCAGATCCAGTCCGGTGGCGCGCTGCGCCTGCAAGGCGCGGACATCGACCAGTCCGGCGTGCTCGACGCGGGCACCACGCTGTCCCTGCGCAGCGCCAACGCGATGCGCCTGGCCGGCACGCTGCAGGCACGCGGCGACGTCGCGCTGGACAGCGCCGCAACGTTGCAGAACCAGGCGCAGGTGATCGCCGGGGGCGACCTGGCGGTGGCCGCCGGCAGCCTGGACAACGCCAGCGGTGCGGCCTTGTCGGCGAGCGGCGATGCCGCCATCGCCAGTGTCGCCGCACTGCGCAACGATGGCAGCCTGCATGCCGATGGCGCCCTGCGCCTGAGCGCCGGCAGCTTCGCCCAGGCCGAAACCGGCAAGGCATACGGGGGCACGAGCCTCGACCTCGCCGCGACCGATGCGCTGGACAACCGTGGCGACCTGGTCGGCGGCGGCGACGTGCGCATCGCCGCCGGCAGCATCGCCAGCAGCGGCCAGCTCGGCAGCCAGCGCGGCGAACTCGCGCTCGACAGCCGCGGCGATCTGAACCTGGATGGCGTCGTGGTAGCGGCCGGTGCGCTGCGCGCCGCCGCGCTCGGCGACGTGCAACAGCGTGGCAGCGTGCAGGCGCAATCGGCACAGTTGCAGGCCGGCAGCGATCTCACCCTGGCCGGCACGCTGCGCAGCGCGACGACGCTGCAGCTGCAGGCGCAGCGCGCGTTGAACGTGGGCGGCCAGGCGGTCGCAGGCGGCGATCTGGGCATGCGCGGCGCCAGCGTCGCGCTCGGCCAGGACGCCGTGGTGCAGACCGCCACGGCGCTGCAGGTGGACGCGGGCACGATCGACAGCCGCGGCGCGCTGGATGCCGGCACGGATCTGAGCCTGCGCAGCAGCGGCGCCCTCTCTCTGTCGGGCATCGCCCAGGGCGGGGGCGATGTCGCGTTGCAGGCGGATCAGGCGTTGGACAACCAGGCCCGCGTCTTCGCCGGCCGCGATCTGACCCTGAGCGCGGCCAGTGCGACCAATCGGGCGCAGGGCGAACTCTCGGCGCAGGCGGCGCTCGATGCCCACGTGCAAGGCGCACTCGACAACGCCGGCACGCTGCAGGCCGGACAGGCGCTGAACCTGAGCGCAGGCAGCCTGCAGCAGAGCGGCCGTGCCTACGCCGGCGACACGCTGACCGTGCAGGTCGATGGCGCACTCGACAACCGCGGCGACCTGATCGCCAAGCGCAATGTGCGCGTGGCCGCCGGCAGCGTCGCCAGCAGCGGCCAGCTCGGCAGCCAGGATGGACAGCTGCTGGTCGATAGCCGTGGCGACGTACAGCTCGACGGCAGCCAGATCGCGGCGACCACGCTGCGCGTGCAGGCGGTCGGCGATCTGCAACAGCGCGGCACCACCAAGGCGCAGTCGCTGCAGTTGAGCGCCGGGCGCGATCTGAGCGTCGCCGGTTCGCTGCAAAGTGCCGCGGACCTGCAATTGCAGGCGCAGCGCGCGCTGCGTCTGGATGGCCAGGCCGTGGCTGGTGGCGCTGCGCAATTGAGCGCGGCGAGCATCGCCACCGGCGGCAACGCCGTGTTGCAGAGCGCCGCGGCGATCACGCTCGACGGCGCGACGATCGACAGCCGCGGCGCACTCGACGCCGGCACCGATCTGCGCCTGCGCAGCCAGGGCCAGCTGACCCTGGCCGGCATCGCCCAAGGCGGCGGCGATGTCGTGCTGGACGCCGGCGCTGCGCTGGACAACAGCGCCCAGGTCGTCGCCGGTCGCGATCTGCACCTGAGCGCTGCCAGTGCGGTCAACCGCGCCACCGGCACGTTGGCTGCGGCGGACACGCTCGACCTGCGCGTCGCCGGCCTGCTCGACAACGCCGGCCGCCTGCGCGGCCAGAATTCCCTTCTACTGCAGGCCGGCAGCTTCCAGCACAGTGGCGAGCTGTATGCGGGCCAGGCGCTGGATCTGCACAGCGCCGGCGCGCTGGACAACCGCGGCACGCTGATCGCCGGCGGCGACCTGCGTATCGACGCCGGCAGCCTCAGCAACAGCGGCCAGCTCGGTAGCGAGACCGGCCAGGTGACGCTGAGCAGCCAGGGCGACATGCAACTGGGCGGCAGCGTGATCGCCGCGCAGGCGCTGAGCGCCAGCGCGCTCGGCGATCTGCAGGTGGATGGCGCGCTCAAGGCGCAGTCGGCCACGCTCGCCGCCGGCCGCGACCTGAGCGTCGCCGGTGGCGCGCAGACCGCTGCCGCGCTGGAGCTGCAGGCGCAGCGCGCGCTGCGCGTCGATGGCCAGGCATTGGCCGGCGGCGACCTGCGCCTGAGCGGCGCCAGCATCGCCACCGGTACGGCCGCCGTGCTGCAAGGCGCGGCGGCCGTGACCCTGCAAGGCGGCGCCATCGACAGCCGCGGCACGCTCGATGCCGGCACCGACCTGACCTTGCGCAGCGACGGCGCGCTGGCGATCGCCGGCGTGGCGCAGGCCAAGCGCGACATCGCGCTCGATGCCGGTGCAGCGCTGAGCACTACCGGCCAGATCGTGGCTGGCCGCGACCTGAGCGTCGCCGCGCACAGCATCGACAACGCCGCCAGCGGCACGCTGGCCGCGCAGGGCGCGCTGCAACTGGCCACGCCTGGTACGGTCAGCAACGCCGGCAGCCTGCAGGCCGGCCAGGCCATGACCCTCGACGTCGGCACGCTGCAACACAGCGGCCAGGCCTACGCGGGCGATCGCCTGACGTTGCGCGCCAACGGCGCGGTGGACAACCAGGGCGAACTGATCGCCAAGCGCGATCTGCAGGTAGACGCCGCCAGCATCGCCAGCAGCGGCCAGCTCGGCAGCGAGACCGGCCAGGTCGCGCTGACCAGCCAGGGCGACCTGCGTTTGGGTGGCACCGTCGCCGCGGCGACGCAACTGAAGGCGCAGGCGCTGGGGGATCTGCTGCAGTCGGGAACGCTCAGCGCGCAAGTGCTGGACCTGCATGCCGGGCGCGATATCGCCATGACCGGCCAGGTCACGGGCATGCAGTCGCTGCAGATCCAGGCGCAGCGCGACCTGCGCGTGGACGGGCAAGCCAACGCCGGCCAGGCCGCGTCGCTGAGCGCGGGCGCCGCATTGAGCACCGGCAGCCAGGCCGTACTGCACAGTGCCGGCGCGCTCGCACTGACCGGCGCGCGCATCGACAGCCAGGGCACGCTGGATGCCGGCACCACGCTGGCGCTGACCAGCAACGGCGATCTCGCGCTCGCCGGTATCGCCCAGTCGGCGACGACGCTGAACGTGAATGCCGGCGGCGCGTTGAGCAACGCCGCGCAGGTCGTGGCCGGCAGCGATCTGATAGTGAGCGCGGCCAGCGTCAATAACGCCGCCAATAGCCTGCTCGCCGCGCAAGGCGATGCGACGCTGACCGTGAGCGGCGCGCTGACCAACGCCGGTGCGCTGCGCGCGCGCCAGCGCCTGCAACTGGACGTCGGCTCGCTGCAGCAGACCGGGCAGAGCTACGGCCTGCAGCGCCTGGGCCTGACCGCCAGCGGCGCCGTCGACAACCGCGGCGACCTGATCGCCGGCAGCGCGCTGCGGGTGGAAGCGGCCAGCGTCGCCAGCAGCGGCCAGCTCGGTAGCGAAAGCGGCGACGTGGCGCTGGTCAGCCATGGCGATCTCGCGCTGGGCGGCACGCTGGCCGCGGCCGGTGCGTTCAGCGCCCAAGCCGGCGGCGCGCTGTCGCAGACCGGCGCGCTCAGCGCCGCGACCACCCTGCAACTGCAGTCGCACGGCGACCTGACCGTGGCCGGCACGCTCTCGGCCAATCAGCTCAGCCTGACCAGCGATGCCGCACTGCTCCAGCGCGGCACCGTCAACGGCAGCGACGTCGCCTTGCAGGCGCAGCGCATCGACAACGCCGGGCAGACCCTGTCCAGCGGCAACCTGAGCCTGCGCGGCGGCGACATCGCCATCGGCGGCGTCGCCGCGGCCGGCGTGCGCAGCGACGGCAGCCTCGGTAGCAGCGGCGCGCTGGACCTGCATGCCGACCGCACCCTGAGCGCCAGCGGCAAGCTGATCGCCGCCGGCAACCTCATCGCGCAGGCCACCCAACTCAACCTGGCCGGCAGCACCACCCGCGTCGGCGGCGATGCCAGCCTGACCGCGAGCAACGGCCTCGACCATCGCGGCGCCGATCTGCTCGCCGGCGGCCTGCTGACCGTGCGCGCCGGGGGCAGTCTCGACAACGGCACGCTCAACGGCATCGGCGGTCAAATGCAGGCCGCGCGCCTGGACCTGGGCGCAGCGTCGTTGCGCAACACCGGCGGCACTCTGGTGCAGAGCGGCAGCGGGCAGACCCGCATCGCCATCACCGGCGCGTTCGACAACGGCAACGGCAAGCTGGCCACGAACGGGCAGGATCTCAACCTCAGCGCCGCGTCGCTGAACAACGCGCTGGGACGCATCGAACACGCCGGCACCGGCACCGCCACACTGAGCATCGGTGGCGCCGTCGCCAATGCCGGCGGCCGCATCCTGACCCAGGGCCAGCTGCAACTCGGCGCCAACGCCGGCATCGACAACCAGAACGGTGCGATCGCCGCCGCCGGCGACGCCACGTTGACCGCGGCCAGCCTGAGCAATGTCGGCGGCAGCGTGTCGGCACGCAGCTTGAATACCCAGCTCGGCGGCGCGCTCGACAACCGCAGCGGCGTGCTGCAGGCCTCCGGCGGCACCCTGACCGTACGCGCCGACAGCCTCGACAACCGCAGCGGCACGCTGCAGGCGATCACCAGTGGCGGTACCGGCGGCGATCTGCGCGCCGACATCGCGCATACCTTGAACAACGATGGCGGCCTGCTCGGCGCCAGCAACGACGCCAGCGTCGGCGCCGAGAACCTCAGCAACAGCGCCGGCACCGTCCAGGCCGGACGCGACCTGGCGCTGACCGCGCGCGGCCAACTCGACAACCACCAGGGCGGCCGCATCGGCGGCGGCCGCGACCTCAACGTCGCGGTCACCGGCGCACTGCTCAACAGCGGCGGCCAACTCGACAGCGGCAACGCGATGACCCTGTCCGGCGGCCGCATCGACAACAGCCAGGGCAGCATCGCCAACAACGGCGGCGGCCTGACCCAGCTCACCACCGGCGGCGAACTGCGCAATGCCGGCGGCAGCCTGGGCGGACGCGGCAGCGTCGTGCTCAACGCCGCCAGCGTGGTCAACAGCGACGGCCAGCTGGTGGCCGGCGGCGACCTCGTCGCCAACACCAACGCACTCGACAACCAGCGCGGCAACGTCTACGCCGGCAACAGCTTCCTGTTGCAGCGCTCCGGCGCCACGCTCGACAACCGCAGCGGCACCATCAAGGCCGAGCAGGCGGTGCGCCTGAACCTGCAGAGCCTGAGCAACAGCGGCGGGCGCATCGGCGCGGGCAGCAGCGTCGGGGGCGCCGGCGACGTGGTCATCGATACCGTCGGCTTCGATGGCAGCGGCAACATCCTCGCGCAGAACCTGCTCGACCTGACCGTGCGCAGCGACTACACCCACCGCGCCGGCGCCGACATCACCAGCAATGGCGACTTCCGCCTCAGCGTCGGCGGCAACATGGTCAACGCCTCCGCGCTGAAGGCCGGGCGCAGCCTGAGCGTGACCGCCAACAACATCAGCAACGGCGCCGGCGCGACGATGCAGGCGGGCAACACCCAGTTGACTACCGGCGGGACCATCGACAACGCCGGCGACATTTCCGCCAGCAACAACCTGCAGCTCACGGCCGGCAGCGTCACCAACACCGGCAGCCTGGTCGGCGGCAACGTGCTGGTGGACACCGGCACCCTGGTCAACGGCGCCGACCTGGGCGGCGCCACCGACAACGCGGCCTACGGCTCGGCCTTGATCGGCGCGACCAACGGCATGACCCTGCTGGTCCGCGACCAACTGCTCAACCGCGACGCGAAGATCTTCAGCCTGGGCAACATCGCCATTGGCGCCGCGCGCGACGGCGGTGGCACGCTCACTGCGCGTACCGGCGTGGTCAACAACCTGTCCGGCAGCATCGAGGCCGATGGCAGCATCCTGATTGCGGCCAATCAACTCAATAACCAGCGGCGCGTGCTTAGCACCAAGACCGGACCGCTATCGGATGCCGAGAAGGCCGCGGCGAATGCGTCGATGCCGAGCGAACTCATCGAGGCGCGAAGCATCAAGATGCCGGCCAATACCTCGGCTCGTTTTCCCTATAAAGGCAAGCAGCCAGGAATATATCGGCAGTATTCCGTCGAAGAACGGGAGAGCTTGCTGGCGGCAAGCGCCGAAGGCCGCATCGTCGCGGGGGGCAACATTGCGCTGTCCGGGAGCGTCACCAACAACGCTTCCACCATCGCCGCCGCCGGTGCGCTGCTGGTCAATCAACGTGGTGTGGGCGGAATGGCCGACAGCATGATTGCTGGCAACGAGTCGGTGCTCAATCAGGCGCTTGCGCTGAAGCAGGTAGTCAAACAATCCGATGTCGAGCACGTTGTCAGGGGCGTGGTCGACGATTGCGCACAGACGTCCAACGGCAAGCGCATGGTGTGTTACTACGAGGAAGAGGACAATCCGATCTCCTCGACTACCGTAGATTCCAGCTACATCGCCCTCGCCGCCAACATGACCGGTGGGCAAGGTTTTTCTATCAACGCGGCCACCG
>Ga0105243_10000181_pt1 | contig 73220 bp, 64 predicted proteins | sample KBSM34metaG_FD_81525 | JGI IMG/M metagenome (GOLD analysis project Ga0105243, IMG submission 81525) | Miscanthus rhizosphere microbial communities from Kellogg Biological Station, Michigan, USA - KBS M3-4 metaG | ecosystem: Host-associated > Plants > Roots > Rhizosphere > Soil | place... | reverse complement strand
TTTAATCCCAATGATGAAGTGATTCTTAAAGACATTTCAAGATTTAAAACCGGAAGAAATAAAATGTTTAGGAATTAAATATTTAAAAATTGAAGAATTTAAAAATTAAAAGAAAAATTTTGCTTCATTAAATCAATGTAATTATTTGCATTATTCAGAACAATATTATTAGCGGTATTAAATTTTATCGGAGATAAAATCCTCGCGCCTTAAAGCATATTTTTTTAATATTATTTTGCGCCTTTGCGTATCTAAAACCTTCCAGAGATCGTGACAATTATAAAATAATAACAAAAAAGATTTATCTTTGCCCCAGAAAATTATGACAATACAAAGAGCACATATCAATGCAGAACTATTCGGAAGTCCTTCTAATAAAGGATTATTCGGGTATGATGAGATGATATGGAATGAGGCGAAATGTGCTGACTTTGGAAATTATTTACTGTAAACTTGTAAAAAATTAATCAAAATACAACAGAAACGCCTCGGAAAACCGAGGCGTTTTTTGTTTTTTAGGTCAGAAATTATTTAGAATGAAAAAAAATAACCATAAACATGAAAATTTTTTAATTAACAATGAAACTTTAATACGATAAAATAGAGTGATAAGCAACCCGGTGAGAGACAGTCATTTAGGTATTTAAGATATCTGCAAAATATTGCTTATAGATATTCTCTATTCTAAAAACTAAACTTAATCAATTGATTATCAATAATTTGATTTGAAAATTTATTTGCGGATTCCAAAAATTCATATTTACTTTGCAACCGAAAATTGAAAGCAACAGGTTTTCAGAATTTCAAAAAATAATTTAAAAACAAACAAAAAATAAAATGAAACAATTACATAACATATTCAATCTGTATTCAAGAGTATTCGGACAAGAGCCGATATCTCCTCTGTGTATTATTGATGGTGGAATTGTGGATAAAAGGTGCTTATATACGTGGGTCAGTGAATGATTTCTTACGTTAGAATATATAAAGCACCTCCCGAAAAGAGGTGCTTTTTTTATGGTTTCTTTAGCTTATTTGGTAAAGCGCCGGTCTGTGGAACCGGAGAACAGGGTTCGATCCCCGAAGATACCCAAAATGATCTCATAGCTCAAGTGGTTAGAGTATCGGTCTTATACACCGAAGGTTGAAGGTTCAAGTCCTTCTGAGATTACAAAAACGGTTCCGTAGCTCAACTGGATAGAGCATGGGTTTTCTAAACCCAGGGTTAGAGGTTCGACTCCTTTCGGAATCACAAAGATTCACGGAAAATTTCAGCTCCGACTGTCTCTCGGAAAAGAATTTTGAAGTGAATCTGTAAAACTGGAAAGATAACGGTGGTTGTTTACCCGTCTTGGACGCGGGAGGTCGCAAGTTCGAATCTTGCTTTCCAGACAAAAAAGTGAATAAGTCAATGGTAAATGTTGTTATATAAGTGAATTAAAATACAACCATAAAGAATACTGACTGTTCACATAGTAAAATGATTTCGTAGCTCAAGTGGTTAGAGTGTCGGTCTGATACACCGAAGGTTGAAGGTTCGAGTCCTTCCGGAATTACAAAAGATTTTGTAGCTCAATGGTAGAGCACCGGTTTGTTAAACCGGAAGTTGAAAGTTCGAGTCTTTCCAGAATCGCAGATAATAAAATGTTAATTGTTTCAGGAGAAAAGTAAAAGTTTGTCGAGAGCAGAAGATCTTTACGCCAAACACGAAAATTATAGACAAGCTTTTTCCTTCTCCCACAAACTGATTGCTATTGATAAAAAAAGAAGAGTTTGTCGAGCGTAGAAGTTCTTATATCAAATAAAAAATAATGACAGGCTCTTGTTTTTAAATATCTAAACGAGATGATAGTGGTAAAAATCAATCCATTACCATTCATCATTTATCATCTGATGGTTCGCCGAAGTGGAAGAGTCGGGGCGGTCTGCAAAACCGTTGCATATGCTGAGTGGGTTTGAATCCCATAGCCATCTCAAATAACTAAAATGAGATTAGTTCAGGAGAAAATATAAAAGTTTGTCGAGCGTAGAAGTTCTTATATCAAACAAAAAAATAAAGACAAACTTTATTTCCTCCCTTGGAAAACGAGACTCATTGCTAGTTACTCATGAAAATGGAAGTACGCCGAAGTTGGAGAGTCGGGGCAGACTGTAAATCTGTTGCTTTATTGCTGAGTAGGTTCGAATCCTACTACTTCCACAACCGCTGATAATGTAATGGCAGCATGCAGGAAATATACTCTTGTTGTTTAGGTTCGATTCCTGATCAGTTGGTTTTATTGCTCTATTCGTCTAATGGTAAGGACGCCTGCCTTTCGAGCAGAAAATAAGGGTTCGATCCCCTTATAGAGTACAGAATGTACATGAACTGGTCAATATTGAATGACAATAATACCATGAAAATTCAAGTTTGAAAATACATTTGGCCAGTCATCATGCACATGGAAATTAGGAAAAGAGAAAGGTTTGTCAAGCGCAGTTGATCTTTACAAATACTAACAGGCATAGTTTTTAAATAGACAGAGCTTTCTCAAACCTAAATAAGTAATGAATAATCATAGAAAAACAAATCATTACTAATAAAAAACTGCGGGAATGGTGGAATGGCAGACACACCTGATTTAGGATCAGGGTTTTAAGGGTTCGAGTCCCTTTTTCCGTACCAAAACATAAATGATAAGGAATGAGCAATGTGAAATTATCGATGACTCATTACCTATAAAAAGCCGGAAGAGTGGTGTACAAGGTGTGCACGTTAGTCTGAAAAACTAAAGGTACAGGTTCAATTCCTGTCTGTTCCACAAAACATGAATGATAAGTAATAAGCAATCATTACTACATGATTAGTTCTGGCATTGCTTATTACTCATAGCCTGATTCATAGTGTAATGGTTGAGCACACAAGATTTTGATTCTTGTAGTTTAGGTTCGAATCCTAATGAATTAACATCATCCACTCCGATATTGTAATGGTAGCATTTCAGTCTCCAAAACTGACAGTATTGGTTCGAGTCCAGTTCGGAGTGCAAAAAAATGAATAGTCAATCCGCATTGCGGTCAGTTTTTTAAATTCACTGTTGGCCATTCATCAATCAGTAATCATTTATTAATTATCAATAAACATATGTAGAAAAAATGGAAACGCAACAACAAACATGGCAGAATATGAACGGAAAGATTTTCCAACACTCTATCACACAGCTGGTAGAAGAAGCCATCATTCGCGAATTGGCAAACGGACATCGTCTGAAAGTATGTGTGGGATCAGATTCTCATGTATATGGGGAAGCCATCAATTATGCTACGGCAGTAGTATTTATTCGTGAAGGAAAAGGAGCGTTTACCTTTATTAGAAAAGAAAGAGAAATACAGAGTATCAGTATAAAAGAGAGAATGCTGAATGAAGTCAACAAATCTGTGGAAATTGCCTACACAATTTGTTCTGTATTGGATACCTATGGAGTAGAAATGGAGGTACACGCGGATATTAATACCGATCCTGATTTTAAATCCAATGTAGCATTAAAAGATGCGATGGGATATATTCTGGGAATGGGATATGTGTTCAAAGCAAAGCCTTTTGCTTTCGCAAGTTCCAATTGTGCTGATATGATGGTATAAGGAGATATTGTGATCATTGATTCATATGGTAAAAAGTAAATAAAAGAACCTTTAAAAATGTAATGGATATTTTTAGATTAATTCAAGAGATAACGACACATCTGAAACTCAGTTTTGGGGAAGTTGACAAATGGTTCAACAAAGATGAAAATACCTTGAACTACCAGCCTTCAAATGGAGGTTGGACTGTTCAACAAATTTTAGAACATATTTACCTTACAAATTTCTTCTTGTTGATTCTCATTGAAAAAGGCTCAAAAAAATCAATGCGAAATAATTTGAATCTGGATTTAAATTCTGAAATTAAAAAATATAGCTTTAATAAAGAAAACTTTGTAAGGGTAGGTGAATATGGAGCGTTTGAATGGATCAGACCTGAACATATGGAACCAAAAGGAGAACTGAGTTTACCTGAAATAAGAAGCTTGATTTCTCAGCAATATCATCAGTGTTTAAGCTATCTAGACATAATGAAAAATGGAGAAGGGCTTCTCTGTAAAACTACAATGACAGTGAATGGGTTGGGGAAAATTAATGTGTATGAATACATTTATTTTCTCTCACTTCACGTCCAAAGACATCTTACCCAGATGGCGAATAATGAATCAGAAACTATTAAAAACTAAAAAAAATGATTTTCAAAACATATAACTCTATAGAAAATGCTTACCAGGCCCGCGTGATCGAACAGATCAGGATGCAGGGTTTTGGAGATGAGGTTTTCATCGTACAGGAAAAAGTTCACGGTGCCAATTTCTCATTCTTTACCGACGGAAAGGAAATTAAGATCGCGAAGAGAACTGCTTTTATTGAAAAAGATGAAAAATTTTTCAATGCCCATCAGATTTTGGAACGTTACAGGAAAAATGTAATTAAAGTGTTTCAGAAAGTGAAAACTATTGATCCGAATGTTGAAACTATAGTGATCTATGGCGAATTGTTCGGTGGTGGCTACGAACATAAAGATGTAGAACCGGTAAAAGGTGCTGTAAAAGTGCAAAAAGGTATTGAGTATGCCCCTTACAACGAATTTTATGCTTTCGATATCAAGCTAAACGGAGTCACTTATCTGGATACAGAAATGATCAATTCAATTTTTGAGGAAACGGGATTTTTCTATGCTAAGACCTTGTTTCAGGGTAGCCTGGAAGAAGCTTTGAGGTTCCCTAATGTTTTCAATTCTAAAATTCCAACCTGGTTAGGGTTACCGGAAATGAACAATATGTGTGAAGGAACTATTGTAAAGACTTTGAAAACGAAATATTTTGGAAACGGTGCAAGAGTCATTCTAAAAAATAAGAATGAAAAATGGATTGAAAAATCTAAAATGGTGAAAAAACAGGGTAAAACCGTTCAGAAACAAATCCATTTTAGTGAAACAGCTCAGAATATTTGGGAAGAAATACAAAGGTATGCAACAGTCAACAGGCTGAATAATGTAGTGAGCAAGATTGGTGAATTTGAACCTAAAATCATAGGGAAAGTTATCGGTCTTTTTGCTCAGGATATTTTGGAAGATTTTGAAAAAGACTTTCCGGCAGTCTTCACAACCATTGAAAAAGAAGAGCAGAAAAGAATCAACAAAAAGTTGAATGCATTAGTCATTGATTTTATCAAAGAAGAATTGATGACCGTTAAAGTTTAGTTTCGGTATTTTTTACCGGAACTTTTTTATGTATAAAACCTAAACCACAAAAAAAGGTAAGCATTTAGTTATTTTTTAGTCACGATGAATCGGTTGAGAAGAACACCTATGTTATTTTGAAAATACTTGATTTTCATAATACATCCAGTTGGTCATTCCGTAGGAATCTCAACAGCAAATAAAGAAGATCAGATGACTATTTATTGTGAAGTCCTTTGGTGGTTAAACAACAATTAAAAAAAATGAAACCTAATATATTTTTTACCGCAGACCATCATTTTGGTCACGAAAATATTATAAAATTTTCCGAAAGACCTTTTGAGTCTTTGGAACATATGAATGAAGAACTGATTAAAAGATGGAATGAGAAAATCGGACCCGGGGATACCGTGTACCATTTGGGAGATATCAGTTTAGGAAAACCTGATTTTACTAAAGAAATTTTAGACAGGCTGAATGGTAATATCCATTTAATAAAAGGAAATCATGAAGGGGCAGCATTGACTTACCCCAAACGGTTTGCTTCGATAAGGGATTACCATGAGCTTAAGGTTGATGAACCCGAGAACGGTAATGGAAAACAGAAAATTATTCTCTTTCATTACGCCATGCGCACCTGGAACGGATCCCATCGTGGAATCTGGCAATTATACGGGCACTCACACGGAACATTACCGGATGATGAAATGGCGTTGAGCTTTGACGTAGGGGTAGACTGTCATGATTTCTATCCGGTTTCCTATGAGGAAGTTAAAGAAATAATGAAAAAGAAAAAATGGACACTTCCATTTGGACCGAGAGAATAATGAGTGAGTTATAGAGCAGGAGAATTTTTGCCCCAAAAGCTAAACGTAAGGTTAGGTATTTAAATTTCCCAACCTCTTGAATCTTGAATCTTGACTCTTGGCTCTTGACTCTTCGCTCTTAACCCTCTAATTAAAACATTTTAAAAAAATTAAACAAATGAAAACAACAGAAAATATATTAATTGTAGACCTGGAAGCAACGTGCTGGGACAACCGCCCGCCCAGAGGTCAGGAAAGTGAGATCATCGAAATCGGGGTTTGTATTATGAATGCAAAGACTGGAAAGATCTCCAAAAATGAAGGTATTTTGGTGAAGCCGCAATACTCGAAAGTAAGTCCTTTTTGTACGGAACTTACAACCCTTACCCAGAACATGCTGGATAACGAAGGAATCATGCTGGAAGATGCATTTGACATCCTGAGAGCAGAGTACGATTCTGAAGAATTGACATGGGCCAGCTATGGAAACTACGACCTGAATATGCTTAAAGATCAGGCACAGAGATTTTATCTGGATTATCCCATGGGAGATGACCATATGAATGTGAAAACCTTATTCGGAGAGATTCATCCTACCATAAGAAAAAGTGTAGGGATGAACAGGGCTCTAGGTGAGTTGGGACTTACATTGGAAGGAACCCATCACCGGGGAGTTGATGATGCCAGGAATATTGCAAAGATTCTGCACTGGTGCCTGAAAAACTATTAAAATACAGTCGTCAGCTAAACGATATGATCCTATGGACTCCCTTGAAAAAGGGAGTTTTTTTATGGCTACTATTGCGAATCGCTTTTTATGATTTAACTTTGATTAAAACTTTTTATTCATTGGAGGCACTCGTCGAATTACTCGAACATACAAACAGAAGCGTATTTTTGACAGGCAAAGCAGGAACAGGGAAGACGACTTTCCTCAACGATTTTGTGAAAAAAACGCGTAAAAAGCATATCATTGTGGCACCAACGGGTATTGCTGCAATAAATGCCGGTGGCGTAACAATTCATTCGCTGTTTGCTATTCCGTCACGAACGTTTGTGCCCACCACAGAACACATTGATCCTAATCTGGCAATGAATATCAATGAGCTATTTCCTCATTTCAAATACAGAAAAGACAAACTGGATCTTTTCCGCGAGATCGAACTGATTATTATTGATGAAGTATCCATGTTAAGAGCAGATCTTCTGGATATGATGGATCATTCTCTGAGACGGGTCAGAAGAAATCAGTTACCATTTGGAGGAACGCAGCTTCTGTTAATAGGGGACTTATACCAGCTGCCTCCGGTAGTAAGAGATGATGCGGCCCAAATTTTATCCAAATTCTATGAAACACCGTTTTTCTTTTCTGCCAAAGCATTACAGAAAGTATCTTTGGTGACCGTAGAGCTCATGAAAGTTTACCGTCAGCAGGACGAAGAATTTCTCGATATTCTTAACGCAGTCCGGCATGCAGATATTAGCAGTCAAAAGCTTGATCAATTGAATAGCCGATACAAACCGGAATTTGAACCTGACAATGAATCCTATATCCACCTGTGTTCACACAATCGTATTGCAGATCATATTAACCAGAAAAAACTGGCTGAGCTCACTGAGGATTCCCACTTGTATAAGGCTACGGTGATTGGTGATTTTAAAGAATCCCAATATCCGAATGAGGAAACTCTGGAGTTAAAAGAAGGAGCCCAGATTATGTTCATAAGAAATGATTCATCACCTGCTAAAAAATTCTATAACGGTAAACTTGCAGAAATCTCTTATTTGGATGATGAGACTGTAAAAGCCATATTACATGAAACCAAAGAAGAAATAACGCTGACGCAGGAGGTCTGGGAACATAAAAAATACAGTCTTGATGCTGACAAGAATATCAAAACAGAAGTCCTGGGTAGTTTTGAACAGTATCCTATACGTCTGGCATGGGCTGTTACCATTCATAAAAGTCAGGGACTGACATTTGATCGTGTGATTATTGATGCCGGAAAATCTTTTGCCAGTGGTCAGGTATATGTAGCATTAAGCCGTTGTCGTACACTGGATGGAATTGTTCTGAAATCTAAAATTCCGCAGAAAGCAATCTGTAAAGATCCCAGGATTGAAGATTTTCAGACTGCTACCGATGCTACTGATATTCTGAAGGAGCTCCTTGAACAGGAAAAATATGATCATACGCTGCATAAAGTTCAGATGACCGTAGATGCAGGATGGTTAAAAGATGCAGTAATGGTCTGGACAAATACTGCATTATCAGCAGACATTCCGGATCAGAAAAGATGGGAAGTGTTGTCAAAGAATTGTACAACAGAAAGTGAAAAACTTTTTAAAATATCTGAAAGATTTAAAAGGGTTATTCAGCAAATGGCCAAAAGCTTTACAGCAGGAAATAGTCAATGGTCCGAAATTGAAGATAAATGTAAAGGCGCGGTAACCTTTTTTTATAAAAGTGTGGCTGAAGATTTTTTGCTGCCTTTAAAAAATTTTTACTCAGAAACGATAGGTACTAAAGGTTTAAAAGCTTATAATGAAGAAACTAAGATATTCCTTGCTGACCTTGCAGACTATATCGACAGGCTGAAAGCATGTTATTTGCTGGATGTTGCTTTATTTGATGAAGTCAATGAAATGGATACTTCTATACTTGTTGTAAAAAAGCCCACGCACCTTATTACATTCCAATTATTTGATGAGGGAATGCCTCCTTTTGAAATTGCCGAAAAAAGAAATCTCAGCCTGGCAACAGTCTACAGGCATCTGGCAAAAATGGGTTTAACAGAAGTGGAAAGAACTTTTAAAATGTAATCCATTTTCTCGAAGTAATCAACGATATCTTTTCCGTAGTGCTGCTGAAAAACAGGATCATTTTTTAACCCATTTTTTAGAATGTAGAATAAGGTTGAAATGAAACAAACAAACCCAAGGTTTAATCTAAGGTGGGGAGTGAATTCCTGAGCCCCTTGTAAACATATATCTTAAATAGGGGATTTTAGTTTAATATGTAAAATATGTGGTACAACGGCTTTTATTAACTTAATATTTTGTTAAAAAAATCACTTTTATGGGATAATTTACTGCGTGTCTGGCATTTTTTGTTATTTTAGCCGCCAAGAATGAATTTATGCTTATTGAGGAGGGGTTTAAAGCCATATATTTAAACTATAAAATTAAGGAGATTGTTCCTTTTCTGAAGAAGCTTACACCGAAAGACAAAAAAGAAATTGCCGCTCTTTTAAAGAAATTTATAAATAAAGAATGGGGGCACAATAGTATTTCTGTGTTGGCGGCTTTGGCGTGCTGTAAAACCAAAAATGAATATGAAAAAGTAAGCCCGGGATATTATTCTATGCCGGTAGCACTTATTGATGAGTTATTTGAATCTTATGTTCCCGAATGGCTGGGGGAAAGCTATTCATTTTTACGGGAAGTTGGATATTTAAAAATGCTGGAATGGGAGCAGAAAGGTTATCTTACCGTGAATGATGAAATAGGTGCATCCCTGCTTACATCATCACTTTCAGAAGATGAATTATCTATCTATCCGGTGACCCTGGAGTCACATATCTGGCTTTTATTTGAATATGAAAGCAGTGTTACGGAACGTTATGGTGATAGAAACTGGAAGGATCTGTTAAAAAATCTTGTTGAGCAAAATAAAATTGACCGGAACAGGGTGCTAAAATCAGCTCTGCAGGTTATTCACTTTAATTTTTCCAAAGAATATAACGCCTGGTACCTGGAGCTTTTTGCCTATCTTGAGCCTACAGATAAAGAAATTTTGAGATTACAGGAAGAGCTGTTTCTTGTCTTTCATTCTACACAACAGTCATTGTTCTCCGGAATACTAAAGATTTTAAATCCTGTTATTACCGAAAAAGATTTTAAAACAGAAGCATTTTTAGATGCTGTAGAACCTTTGTTGACACTCTCTACAAAGAATGTTTTAAATGGAGTATTGCTGGCATTGGAAAAGATTGCCAAAAGCAATGAAGAATTCAGAGAAAAGATAGGTGTTCTTTTGATGCCTGTATTTTTAAATAAAGATAAAACGATACAGACGAAAGGAGCCAAAATTATTGCTAAATATGGTAACCCGGAATCTCATATTATAAAAGAAGAACTCAAGTATTATAAAGAGAATTTTCTTTCAGATACCCACACATTATTAGGTCAGTTTCTGATTGACGAAGAAAAACCTGAACATCAGGAAGGACAGAACTTTGTAAGTGGTTTATGGTATGAACCACAACCTATAGCTTCTGTAGAAACGATAGAAGATTTTATATTTTTGGCTTCCCGGGTGTTCAATAACAAAGAAACTTATCATATCGATCAGTTTCTGGCAACGTTGATGAGGCTTAATCACGAACTTGAAGATGATCATTTTAATAAGCTTGAGCCCGCATTTAAAGCAGCCTATAAATTAAAAGGAACATCGGGGCTACACCATTTATTAGCTACATTTTTTATCAATTATGGCTTGCTGAAGCAAAAGAAAGCTTCTGATGTTCTGCTGAAGGCCCGGTTAGAATTTCCCCGATTGGAAAATTGGGGTGAAAAAAGAACCCCTTTAATTTTCAAGGCCTATCAACAGTTTTTTTTAGATATTTTCGAATCTTTAAAAGAAGGAAAGAAGTTTCCGCTTCTTTCAGTTCCGGATCATACCCCCTGCTGGATTTCTGCTTTTACACTGATTGATAAAATAAAGATATACCAGGATCAGCATGAGCAGCCTATAGCTTTCGACCTTCAAATGGCTGTCCTTCGGGTGAAAAAAGAAAACCTGAAACAAGCTGAACAATATGCAAAAGAACTGCTAAATGCAGAATATTTTAATTTTCTGAAACCTGTTTTCAACCCGGATTACTTTACAGACAGGTATGAGAATGCCTATCTTGAAGGTGATTTTGATTGGAAACTAAGCAGCAGAAAAGTCTATAAATGGAATAATACGGAGGAAATTCCTCAATTATTGGTAAGTATTGAAAACCGGAAAGAAATTCCGGAAGATTCAACTCTTTTAGATTATTTATTCAATTCTTATCATGGCGTTTATCATGATGACCTGACTTGTATTCTATATACAGCTCCTTATTTTTCAGGCTCTGTTTTCGCAAAAAAATATAATGAGACTTTATCCAATGCTGTTTATCAGTATGATATTAAAGGAAATATAAAATTCCTTGATGCATGGATGAAGCTGAATTTACCTTTTCAGCCTATACATTATGTATTTCTATCTGCCGGCTTGCTGAATAAAGATAGAACATTCTCTGGTATGGCTTTTGAAGTACTGATAAATAGGGCGTTTTCAAAGGATTTTGATGCCCGGGAACTAGGAATGTTAATCGGTGAAAATATTAATTTTGAATTGGCTCCGGTTAAAAGACTGACAGACGGACTGGCTGGATGTATCAATTTGAGTTCCAGACATAATCAGCTTTTTGAGAAACTGCTGATCTCCACCCTTACAGCCATTGAAAAACCTGTTTTTAATCTGAAAAAAATCCTTGAGCTTTATTATGAACTACTAAACCTGAACCAATCCGAAGCAGACGAAGCTATTGCTGATAAGCTCCAGGATTGGGAAAGAGAAAATAACCTGAAAAAAATTATTCATCAAATTAAAACACATGAAAGAAAGACTTTATGAGATCCTTAATGAGGGAAAAATACATGAGATCGTACCTTTTTTGAAACAACTTTCTGTTGACGAAAGAAAAGCACTCGTACCGACGATAAAAAAAATGGACAGGGAGATCAATAAGATCGTCATGACTAAAAACTCCTACCATACTGCCGGTTCTGTAGATCAGCATTCTATTGTAGATATTGCATCACTTGCCTGTATGGATCAGAAAAATTTTGGAAAAAACTACTGGAGTCTTTTCCGGAATATAGAGCAGACTGAGAAAATACTGGAGTGGGGATGCCCGGACTGGTTTTCAGACTTTATCAATGAATCTGTAGAGGCAGAATCTACAACATTTAATTATCAGAACGTTTTGGAATGGGCTGAGAAAGGATATATACACCCTAAACCTGAGCTGTTGGGGTATCATCTGTGCAATTATCCGAAGAACCTGGATAAACATCCTGAAACATTGAAAACCCATTTCTGGTATTTGTGTGAATATCCTTCTAAATCATTACCATTCCATAAAGAATGGTTTCCTATCATTCAAAAGCTGGTTGCAGAAAAGAAAATTGACAGAAAAAGATTTTTGAGAGAATGCCTGCTGGCTTCCAATAGAAACTTTAATAAAAATGTTACCGGTTGGTTTATGGATGTATTTACTGCATTAAAACCAACAGATGAGGAGCTTGTGGAGCTTCAGAATGAATTATTGGCAGGATTAACGTCTGCCCAATCCAAAGCAATCAATACCATATTGATACATTTGAAAAAAATAATTCAGAATCCTGAATTTAAAATAGATGAATTTTCCCATTATCTGCCTAATTTATTAAGTTCTGAAGTCAAAACCGTAGTAGCCTCCAGCCTTATCCTCACGGAAAAAATTTTCCAGAGAAGAAGAGTTAACCCGGAGATGTTGGGAATAGCTTTAAGCACGGCATTTGTAAGTAAGGATGACGGAATACAGTCTAAAGCATCAAAGATTATTATAAAATATATTCCTGTTTCTGAAAATATAAAAGAAGCCCTTTCTCATTATTCAGATAATATACTGACTAATATACGTCCTGTTTTGGCAAAGTATATTGAAGATACACAGCAACAAGAGCTGGAGGATATTACGACTGAGAAATTAGCATTAATTACCAAAGAAAACAGGGTTGAAGAACCTAAAAGCTTTGAAGATTTAATGTTCCTTCTTCCGTTGGCAATAGAAAATCCGGAAAGCTATTATTATGATATTGCGTTGGCCGGGCTCATCCGTTTTGGTGATGAAGTGAATACAGAATCTGTAATATTAATAGAACCTGTATTTCTGAAAGCCTGTAAAACAATTGCGAAATGGGAGGTTCCCTATTTTAATGTGATCCTCTGCAACCTGGTTATTAATTATGGATTAAGCTTATTGAAGAAATTCCCATTAGAACTGAAAAACCTGGAGAAAATATATGCTAAGACGCGTGAAAATGAGGCGTCAAGAGAATCCTATTCAAGTTATTATAAAAAAATAGGCCCAATAGAAGGGGTTGGTGTAGGAGGTCTTGCTATGAACGTATTCAAGGAAATTGCCATGGATGCTTATCATAAAATCCAATCAGGTGATAAGACCCCATTGCTGTCTACCATAACCCATGCTCCTTGCTGGATTTCTCCGGTGAAGTTGGTAGAAAGATTTGAAAGCTACCAAAATAAAAATATTGAGCCCAATCCGCTGGATGTGCAGCTGGCTTTACAACGATGTGCATTAGACCATGTTTCTGAAGCAGTGTCACTGGCTGAGAAAAATCTGAAAGGAGAATATAAAGATCTCCTGTTGTTCCTGTTTGGAAAACATAAAAGCCCTAAAGGAAAATTTGAACATCCTGCATGGTGGGTGACCGCTGGAATCACAAGATCTCAGGACGTTGCTTTTGACGAGTTTAAAGATTTTGGCTATGAAAATATCCCTCAGGAGTTTTTTTCCGGAATTTATGAATGGAAGACAATAGACAGTAATAAGAATTCATATTACCCTGTTGAGCTCAATATAAGTATTCCAAAATACCGTTTTGAAAAGAGAAAGGATCAGCTGCTTATGGAGTATTTTATTGCGGAGCAAAAGGATTTTTCTGAAATTCCTGCTTTTATGTGGAGTTTCCCCAATGCCCAGGCCAATATTCTTGCCAGAGTGATTAAAATATGTCTGTTCTATTCGGGATTGGCAGAAGTATATGAAAGAAATCTGGTTCTGAATACTGCCAAGGCCCTTTATCAGATTAAAAAGCCTTTGGATGAAATGGGATATCTCTTTTTGGGAACTATTTTCCTGGATGGCGATAAAACAATCAGGGGGATTGCTGCCGAAATATGGTTGGAACATGTTTCCCATCAAATGATCAACAATGCACGGTTAGGAAAAGTGATCGGCTTGCATGAAAAACTGGAATGGGCGCCTGTTAAAAGGCTTACTGATCTTATGCAGCATCATATGCTGAATGTCAGTAAAAATCATAATCATGCACTGGAAGAATTAATATCAAATATATTACTTCAAATGGAAGAACCTGTCACTAATTTGAAAAAATTACTGGAGGTTTATCACGAAGTCTTAGCTTTAAACCAGTCGGAAGCTAATGGAGATGTACAACAAAAATTAAACGACTGGAAAGAAAACTCAAGCCTGAAAAAAATCTGCAATCTTCTTCTTAAAAAATAAATTTATGGAAGATACGCTTATTTACAACTATTCCAGATCATCATCTTTGGTAAAAAAGGGAGCGCTGGAAGAACTGTTTCTTGCAAAATATAGCGAGATTCAGAAGAATACTGATGTCCCCTGTTTTTTCTGGGGCAATGTGAGACAGCCATTTATCCTGGCCCGATGCCTGATTAGTCTTTCAAATATTGTAAAGTCGAGCTTTAATCTTTCTCCATTTCAAATGGCCTTGCTTAAAGATCCGATTGTGACTGCAGGGAATGAAAGATTACGTTTTGAAGGATTTTCGCACTGTGCAGGAGTGTATGCACGTATAGATGTTCTGCCTGATGGATTGGATGGAGAATTTCTGGAAAGTGGTACTACAAATGTAGATTTTAATCAACCTATGATTAATGCTTTAGGAAGCATTCGTCCCAACGAGAGTATTGTACTTTCGGTAGGCGAAAAAGAAGTGGGCCTGTATAAAGAAGAAACAAAAGTAGTGGAGAGGAAAGTTCCTCTGCCTTTAAAATGGATCAATGGATTGGGAACCGTTCAGGTTTACTTATCCAAATCAGAAAGGCTGCATACATTCAATAAAATTCAGACACAGCAGCTGTTCAGAGGAATGCCGAAAGGAGTAGTGAAATCAGACTATTACCTTATTGTAAGAGGAAATAAACCCATGTTTTCTCCTGTGAAATCTATGGATGCAGTTTGTGTGGGAGGTATTCACAGGCTTCGTCTGCTGGAACCTCTTCTTCCTTATATAGATCATATGAAGGTTTTTGCCCATCCCAATATGCAGTCTACTACATGGCAGCTTTATATGGGGAATATAAAATTCAGTTTTTCTTTATCAAGAGAAAGCTGGCGTGGATTTTCCGGAGAAGGTGCTGTATTAGACAATTTAATTAATGATGTTGCTGATGAGTGGATAGATGCATTGGATAAATATGCTTATGCCAATCAATCTTTTAACACAACAGTTCTGGCATTGGAAGAAAATGTCAGCCTGAAAAAGGTTGCTGATCTTACAGGTAGGCTGGCAGCAATGGGAATGCTGGGCTATGATTTGGATGATAATGGATTTTTCTACCGGAAACTGCCGTTTAAACTCAGTCGTATTGTAGGGTTAAATCCTCGTCTGAAGAATGCTGAAAAACTAATTGAAGAAGGGAAGGTTGAAATCTTACATCATACTCAAGAAAGAACTGAGGCCAGAGTAGAAGGAACAGGTGTTCATCATACAGTAATTATTGAAGATAAAAAAGAACGCTGTACCTGCGAATGGTTCAGTAAATACCAGGGGGAGAGAGGCCCCTGCAAACATGTTCTGGCAGTGAAAAAGATTGTGAATAAGGCCGATTAAGGTTTAATATATAGTTCCGGCAAGCCCAAAGGGCTTGCCGGAGTCCGTTAGGATAACGGTAACACTCAATATCTATTTATTTTTTATTTCTAAACACTATAATTATCATCGCAAGGAGAGGGGCTAATGAAAATGTTCCGTATAATACTAGGGATGCATTTTGGGTACCTTCAAAACCTCCGGGATTTGTGATGCCTCCAATATTTGACACGAGACCTGCCAATGCAGCTCCAAAAGCTGTGGCGATGAGCTGTACTGTAGTTACTGAAGTTGAAGTCAGTTCCTCTTCTCCCTTAGGAGCTAAAGAGAATACTTTGGTTAATAAATGGGGCCAGCCGGCTCCGATTCCCATGCCTATGGCAAACAGGAAAATACAGGTTAAAACAAGCTTTGTAGATGTTGAGGTGATATCCATAGGAAATGAAATGATAGTGAGCCCGGCTAGACCTATAAGCATGAGGGTGCATCCGGAGAGAATCAGCTTGTTGGAAAAATCAGCCTTCACCCCCGAAAATAATATAGAAGAGAGAGTCCAGCCGATAGCGATAAGTACGGTAAGGTATCCAGACTGTATTGGTGAGAATCCATTAAGTACCTGAGCAAAGTAAGGGACAAAAATTTCAATGGAGGTTGCAATTGTCAAAAGGGACATAACAGCATATACTTTTCCTAAAGAGGAAGAGAGGCTATAAGAACCGGAAGGAAGAAGACGGACTTCTGAATTTTTATTTTCTCTGATCTTTACCATATACAGGAAAAATAAGGCAAGAACTACTCCGGCAATATTGACTGAACTATTCTCAAAAATACTTCCGGCCGAAACAGAAAAAGAAGCAAGAACAAGCATTAAAAGTTTCAAAAAAGGAATGGAAGGAATCTCCTTTGCACTTTTTGTATTAGGAAGAATGACGGAAGAGATGATCAGTATAACCAGGCAAATAATCAAAAGGACCCCAAACGCCCATCGCCATTCATTTTGTTCCGCAAAAACACCCCCTATAAACGGCCCAGAAAAAGCAGCAATACCCCACATTCCTGAAATGAGTGCCATAGCACGGGGCCATAAATTTTCCGAGAATACAATTCTGATCATGGCATATGACAATGCAAACAACAATCCTCCACCAAGTCCCTGTATAAATCGGCCTAATAGTAAAATCGGCATTGATGAAGCCAGGGAGCAGACTAAGGTTCCCACTGAAAAAACCAGAATGGCCACCTGATAAGATTTTCTGGGCCCCAGCTTTGATATCCGGTTAGCAGAAATAACAGAGCCGATAACGGAAGCTACTACAAATAGAGTAGTATTCCATGCGTAATATTCTAATCCTCCAATTTCTTTTATAATAGAAGGCATCACTGTTGTAGCAAGATAAACATTGGTCGCGTGAAGCATAACCCCCAATGCCAAGGTGACGGCTTTTATTCCGTTTCCATTAGAAAATAAAGCATACCAGGAGGTATTTTCTATAGCTGTTGATTGATTGTTTGTACCCTTCATATGATGTGATAATATAAGAGTACAAATTTCATGACTAAGCCAAAGAAAGGCAATATCTAAACTGCGGTTTATCTGTCACATTTTACGGTTGACAACGATATGTATTAGGATTACTTCCGGTATTGTTTTTAAAAAAACGGGTGAAATAGGAAGGACTTTCGAATCCCAAAATATAGGCACATTCCTTGACAGAGCAAGTTGTATGCTTTAATAAATATTGACTTTCCAGCAACAGCCTTTCATGGATAAGTTGTAATGCCGTATATCCGGTTTCTATCTTGATGACTTCTGTGAGGTGTTTGGCTGTGATCCCTAAAAAAGAAGAATAATCTGCTACTGTTTTCCAATGGGTAAAATTTTTGTCAACCAGTTTTTTGAACTCATAAGTGATCTGATAATTACGATTCATATTTTTTTTGAAGCCGAGCAAACAGAATTCGCAAGCCCTGTTGTATTCATATAATATTTCTAATGTGATCAGACGAACGAGATCGAGATGATAAGCTGACTGCTCTGTCAGTTCATTCCTGATGGATCTGAATTTTTCCAGCACCCGGAGGAAAGAATCATCCAGAGCATAAACAGGAGGATAGTCGGTATTCAGTTCTAAAAGTTCATCTACAATCCCTTCCCGTACAAAAGTTTTATTGAGAAATGATTGATCAAAATGTAATTGAATAACTTCCAGATCAACGGAAGGATTTTCGGTAGAAAAAATTTTACCGGGCGAAAGAATAGAAATCATATTCGGGCCAAGCTCAAAACTATGATGCCCGATTTTGACCAGTGTGTTTCCTTTCAAGCATAATAAAACCACATAATAATTGTTTTTTTGCGGAATAGCTGCCAGAAAACGGTTGGTATCCTGGGTATAAAGGATTTCAGGATTCATATGGGATTTATTGAAGATTGATCCATTCTTCATAAGTAAGTACTCCCAGCTCTGGTTTTCCTTCACCCTCCAGAATTGAAATAAACTCAAGTTGGTTGCCATCCGGATCATTAAAATAAATGGCCAGAGCCGGCATCCATGCAAAAACCATTGGCTGAACGGTGCCGTTCTTTAAAAAATTATAAGGTTGTAAATTCTTAGTTTCTAAAAATTTCACAGAGTAATTCAGGATATCTTCTTTATGGCTCGTAAATGCAAAATGTCTGGTTTGAAGATTCTCTTTTTGCTCCCATAATCCCAACATAAATTTCTTGTCCTCTCCAATCCACAAAAAGGCGATAGGTCTTGTCTCATCCCTGTGTGCTAATTGTAATCCTAATACTTTTGTATAAAACGCTATTGCTTTTTCCAAATCGCTTACCTGAACATGTGTTTCATATAATCCTGTAATCATAGTTCTAATTTTTAATCATCACAAAGCTAGACAACGGATACTTAAAAAGCTGGTATCTGTTATTTTTTAACGTGAAATGAATGATAGACGGTTTTTATAATGTATAATGTATAATGTATAATGTATAATGTATAATGTATAATGTATAATGTATAATGTATAATGTATAATGTATAATGTATAATGTGATCATTAAACATCATTTTCTCTGTTAATAGAAGTGAGCTTTGCCTGCTTTTCAATAGGATGACGACAAGACCTAAAAATAAAGTGCTTAGATTTTTAACAGTAATCCACCATAAATTTCCGATAAACACTCAGTTTCCTATGATTTAAAATAAAAATGCAAAAAATTTTTTAATAAAAACATCTACGCAAAATGATTGCGTAATAAGGTGTTTACTTTGCATCAGAAATTAGAGAGGAAGATATAGATTCCCAATGTTTAACAAAAAAACAGTAATCATGAAATTTAATTTTTTAAGAAAAGAGACTAAAGTAGTTAGGAACTACGAAGGTGCAAAAGCATACGTGATGACACCTGCAGAAGAATTATATAGTGCTGTTGTTACAACAGGACTGTCCAATACATCTTATGAAAAAGGAAATGACAGGTTGGAAAGAATCCAGTCTCTGATTAAAAAAAATGATCCGGAGTTTGTGGCGAAATTAGCGGTCTATGCAAGAAGAGATATGTACCTGCGCTCTATACCATTGGTTTTGACAACTGAGCTTGCAAAGCAGACTTCAGGTACGGATTTAGTAAGCCGGACAGTGGATGGTATTGTTCAGAGAGCGGATGAAATCACAGAGCTATTGGCTTACTACCAACTTGCCAATGAAAGAACAGAAACAAAAAAACTGAATAAATTATCAAAACAGATTCAGAAAGGTTTGGTAAAATCATTCAATAAATTTGATGAATACCAGTTTGCAAAATACAATAGAAAAGCTGAGATCACATTAAAAGATGCATTGTTTCTGGTTCACCCAAAAGCTAAAGATGAGAACCAACAGGCTGTTTTCAACAAGATTGTAAATGGCACTCTGGAAGCTCCTTATACTTGGGAAGTTGAACTTTCAGTATTAGGGCAGAAGAAATTTGCTACTGAAGAAGAAAGAAAAGTAGCCTTCAAAAGCAAATGGGAAGAATTGATCTTCAGCAATAAGCTGGGCTATATGGCAACCTTGCGAAATCTTAGAAATATTTTAGAAGCAGGAGTGTCATCTTCAGCAATGGATAAAGTATGCCGGTACTTGGCCGATGAAAAAGCGGTTGGTAACTCAAAACAGCTACCATTCAGATTCCTGGCAGCTTATAGAGAGTTGAAAAATACTGATTCACCATACTTGTCCTCTCTTTTGGAAGCCCTTGAAAATGCAGTAATGATAAGTGCAAAGAATATTAAAGGCTTTGGTTTTGATACTTCAGTGGTCATCGCAGCGGATGTTTCAGGTTCAATGCAGAAACCGGTGTCCAATAAGAGTAAAGTCCTGTTGTATGATATAGGATTGCTGATGTCTATGATCCTGCAGTCACAGTGTAATAATGTAGTAACAGGTATATTCGGTGACCGTTGGATGCGTGTTCCGATGCCCAAAAATAGCATTTTAAGAAATGTTGATGAGTTCTACAAACGTGAAGGAGAAGTGGGCTACTCTACAAATGGTTATCTCGTTATTGAAGATTTGATCAAGAGAAGGGAAAAAGTGGATAAACTAATGTTGTTCACAGATACCCAGATGTGGGATAGCCATGGCTTGAAAAACTCTTTTGAAGACTCCTGGAACAGGTACAAAACCATAGCTCCGAATGCGAAGCTGTATATTTTTGATCTGGCGGGTTATGGTAGACAGCCTCTAGAGGTCAGAAAAAATGATGTATACCTTATTGCAGGTTGGTCAGACAAAATTTTCGATGTATTGAATGCATTGGAAGACCAAAAATCGGCAGTAGAAATGATAAAAAAAGTAGTGCTGTAAGAGGCACTGCTTTTAAAATAAAAGATAATAAAAAACAAACTGCGTAAAAAGAATGCGTATTTAGCTTGTAATTTTGCAGTAGTAAAATACCGGTGCCGCAAGAAAAGACGTTCTTCGAATCCAAACTGACAGAGTCTTTCACCACATTGCCCGGTATAAAATAACCAATGCCGTTGATAAGAGTTCCATCGTCAACTTTTAATTGAATACCATACACTCTTATTATTCATTGCTTGGTTTTTTAATAAAAAAATTAGTACGTAAATAGAATGCGCAGAAGCTGCATAAATTTGTAACGATAAATTAATAACCATGAAATTATTATAAACAACAGTAAAGGGGTAAGTGCCGTAGAACAGAGTTACTTCGTTGGGGTAACAAAGGTACAGGTTCAAGTCCTGTTCTGTGGAAGCAGATGGTGTAAAGATAGCACCTTGTTAATACGTCTCTGTTTGAATCATTGCCTTGCTCAACTTATATCAAGTGTCGTTTTAGGATCATACTTCGGAATTTTAATCATTGGGTCGCAGGTTCGAATCCTGCCTTCTCCCCCGAAAAGGAGAGGTAGCTCAGAAGGTAGAGCAAATGCACGACAGATCCTAAGAATATTACCTTGATTATTATCAAAAAGCACAATGACTGATAAAAAATAAAATACATACTCAAGTGTCGTTTTGGAATCATACTTCGATTGCACATCATAAGGTCGCAGGTTCGATTCCTGCCATCCCTGTTGTAAACGGGATGTAGCTCAGAAGGTAGAGCATATGGAAAAGAAAGATTCCGCAATTTTACCTTGATGTAATAAAGAGTGCCGTAGAGAAGGCTTACTTCGGTTTAATTTGGTTCAACTCCAGAATAGGTCATGAGAATGATCTTATAAAAGTCTTCTCTTATTTTTGCCTCTTTTTATTAAAAAAAAACTAACAAGTGCCGTAAAATAGTGTTACTTCGATTATCACGACGGGGACACGGGTTCGAATCCCGTCTCTTTCACAAAAAATTACGATGTGTAGTAGGAAGAGTAGCTCAGGGGTTAGAGCACGACATCACTTTTTGCTTATTGCCTTGTTTTATAAAAGAAAAGCTGGAAGCTATGAGACATCTTTGTATCATAATTTTCTACAATGTCCGATTGATTGTTTTCTTTCAGACTTTTACAATGTCCGTCTTTGCACTTTCAGCTTTATTTTAATAATAATATAAGTGTCGTTAGGAAAAATTTCATCGTTACGCAACTATGGGAGGAATAGCGAAATCGGTAACTCCGGTAAGGCTATCCGGTTCGATTCCGGCTCAACGTACAGCCCGCTTTTTCCTTATCATTACCTTTAAAAAAAATGCCGGTAGATTATTTACCGGCATTTTTCGTTGTATTTTCGAGGTCTTCCTCAAACATCATCTTCCATTTTGAGAGTGTTGTTCTGCTTATTTTATATTTTTTAGACATATAACTGGTAGAATGCCCGTGCTTCTTTTGATATTGAAGAAGCTTCAGCATTGTCTTTTTGTCGTATGTTTTTAGCTTTTGGTTTTCTCTGGACTGCTGAAATAATTTTTCATTAAACTTCAGGACATCTTCAGAGGTATTCAGCTTTTCAAGAAGCTCTTTGATTTTTGGGTCTTGTAATTTCTCAGGATGTTCCAGTGTAAGCATATCATGGTAAATCTTTTTGTAATTCGGGCGCATTCTGTATCTGTTTATCCGTTAGTATTATCAACCTTTTGAAGCCATCGGTGGAGTGTGCTTTTAGGAATAGAATATTCTTTAATAACATCAGTTTGTGTCATCTCTCCCGAATGAATCCTTTTCATGATAAATTCTTTAATCTCCTGAGTATAAATATTTTTTCTGAAATATGGAATTTTATCAGATTTCTGCTGGTTTTTATTTACTGCAGAAGGAGGAGCATATAATATTAAGTGAGAACTATACAGTCTGAAAAAATCATACTCTAATAATTTGCTCCATCGTAGAAGAATATCCGCCTCTAGTGATTTTTTTTCGTACATCTTTTCAACAGATTCTTCATCCTTTCCCAAAAATTTACATATTCTCTCAATAGTTATTTCATTTTCATCAACTCTCTCCTTAATAAACTTTCCGATATGGATCTCTTTGTATAACATTTTTATTGAATATTATCTTGATTAAACTTATGTATGCATTGAAAAAATAGGCAGTATATATTAAAGTATGGACGAGCGGATTGGCTTGATTTTGAAGTCAATAGAGTATTGGAGTAATAATGCTCCAAAAAATGTTCAAGATGAATTTAATATCTTAAAAGAATGGGGGCATTGCCACTTTAATTGATCTTAGAATATATTTCTTATTTTCATTTGGTTGATCAACTCTCTTCTCTTTCAAACCTCTTTTTTCTACCATTTGTGTAAATAATATATAACCTATTAAAGTTTCTTCATGCAATTCTATCTATTTAAGTAGTTATTTACAAGGGGTTATGTGTTTTGATAACAAAACTTTACGTAAACATTCCCTATCAATAGTAAATAATTTGCTTAATTGTTTTCAAATTTAAACAAAAATTGGAAGTAAGCAGAATAAGAATGGTAAAAAAGTTTATTTATAGTAAAATTTTAATTAAAATTAACATATTGTATAACGGTGGTGTGAATTATTTAAAAAGATTAGAAGAAAGATCAAAAGAAAATAATTGTATGCCATTGTACAAGTACATACCTTTGTCTATCAATGAAAAATACCATAAGCTTATTCGATTTTTCGAAGAAAATCAATTATAAAAATGAATTGCTGGCAGGCTTTACCGTAGCCATGACCATGATTCCGGAATCTCTTTCATTTGCTATTCTGGCGGGGCTTTCACCACTTACAGGTCTTTATGCAGCTTTTATAATGGGACTGGTGACAGCCGTTTTAGGAGGGCGTCCCGGAATGGTATCAGGAGGAGCCGGTGCTACCATTGTTGTTCTGATTGCGTTGATCCAATCTCACGGGATAGAATATCTTTTTGCAACCGTAGTATTGGCGGGCATATTTCAAATGCTGGTAGGGATCTTTAAGCTTGGGAAATTTGTCAGGCTCATTCCACAACCTGTTATGTATGGATTTCTGAACGGATTGGCTATTATTATCTTTATGGCACAGGTTGAACAGTTTAAAATTACAGGGACTAATGGAGCCGTCAGCTGGCTTCAGGGGCTTCCTTTATATATTATGGGTGGATTGACTGCCTTAACGATTGCTGTCGTGTATTTTTTTCCAAAGATCACAAAAGTTGTACCCGCTTCTTTGGTTGCTATTATCGTAGTATTTGCAGTGGTTCTGGGCTTTAATATACCCACAAAAACAGTGGCTGATATTGCCCATATAAGTGGAAATCTTCCCAGTTTTCATATTCCGCAGATTCCTTTCTCTTTGGAAACCTTACAGATTATTTTTCCGTATGCCCTTATTATGGCCGGAGTAGGACTGATAGAGTCACTACTGACATTGTCTATGGTAGATGAAATTACAAATTCAAAAGGAAATGCCAACAAAGAATCTGTTGCGCAGGGTCTTGCCAATATGACCAACGGCTTTTTTGGTGGAATGGGTGGCTGTGCAATGGTGGCACAGACACTGGTGAATCTCAATGCAGGATCAAGAGCCAGGTTATCAGGGATTATCGCTTCTTTGATGATTCTGATGATCATCCTGTTTGGAGCTCCTGTTATTGAAAAAATCCCTATGGCTGCATTGGTAGGGGTAATGATGATGGTAGCAATAAGTACTTTTCAGTGGGTTTCTATCAGAATTATTAATAAAATGCCGAAATCAGATATCGTGGTAGGAATTACAGTGGCTCTGATAACGGTCATTCTGCACAATCTTGCATTGGCAGTTTTGGTGGGGGTCATTATTTCTGCATTGGTTTTTGCCTGGGATAATGCTAAAAGAATACGGGCGAAAAAATATACGGATGAAAACGGGGTAAGGCATTATGAAATATATGGCCCGTTATTTTTCGGTTCTGTCACCACATTTTTGGATAAATTTGACCCAATAAATGATCCTGATGAGGTGATCATCGATTTCAAAGAAAGCAGAGTAGTAGATATGAGCGCCCTGGATGCTCTCGATAAGCTGTCAAAGCGGTATAAACAGGAAAATAAAACATTATACCTTCGCCATCTTAGTGAAGATTGCCGCAAAATGCTGAAGAATGCTGAAGCCGTGATTGAGGTTAATATTCAGGAAGATCCCACATATAAAGTAATGCCTGAAAAATAGGTGACTGTCAACCGTTAATTTTGCTTCGCAAGCTAGCGGTGCTATGAGTGTAAATGAAAAGATTGACAAGCGTAGCGTATTGACCGTTCACGACTCCTAAATAGGTATTCATAAATTAAACAAGGACCGTAAAAAGAAAATTACGGTCCTTGTTTTTGCTTTTATTTCATTCCATAAATCATAAAATATCTTAAAACAGGAAACTAAAGTAATGCATTTCTGATAAATATTTTATCTTTGGGAATAAGTAGAAAACTAAACACTTTTTGATGATTAATAAAATTTAAATCTTTTTCAAAAAAGCTAAATAAAACTTTTAACTAAAACATATTGAAAACAGATATCGACATTCATAACCACTGTCATTTTTCCTTTGACTTGTGGCTCACATTAATCAAATCTCATCCTGAATTTAAAACAAAAAGAGTTGAGCTGTTCTCCTCGTTTTTTGATGTAGACAAACCCATAGAAGACGTTGCCAAAACTGTAAAATATTACGATGATCTTTGCAATACAATTAATGAGGTAACAGGAGGTAATATAGATACCTTTGAAATCTATCTGATGATCTTGGGCGCATTGAATATTGATATAAAGCTTTTAAATAAAGAAAAACTAAACGAATTTTATCTTAAAAGCGAAGCGCTTTTTTTAGAATACAAACCGGTAATTATTTTTGAAAATATTCATGATTTTTTTGATGATATCAAAAACCAGGGTAAAACCATTAATATTCTAAGCAATACCGGATTTATCAAAGGTAAAACGATGAGGAAATTTCTGATTCATGAAAATCTGGATCAGTATATAGATTTTCATATCTACTCCGATGAGATAAACTGTTCCAAACCGAACCCACTTATTTTTCAGGAAGTGAAGAATAAGATTAAAGATCAGGATATTCCAATGCATCAGATTCTGCATATTGGAGACAACCCTGTGGCAGATTATAAAGGAGCGAAAGACTTCGGTTTCAGTGCACATTTACTTAAACACTAAAATAAACATGAATACAAGATACAGCTTACACCACATTCATTCTGCAGATGAGTTCACTTTCTCACCGGCAGAATACAGCTATTTCAAATATGGCGATAAGTCGTATGCTGAAAAATTTGCAAAGGAATTATTCGAGGGGTTTATCTCTCAGAATAAAGAGATTTTAGATACAGATAAAGAAATTGTGGTACTTCCAAGCCCATACATGGCAATTCCTACCGCTTCCAACTTTTTATGTTTCTTCTTTAAAAAATACCTGGATTTTTATCTCTTTCAAAAAGGAAAAAAATCAAGTATTTTATCTAAAATCAATAGAAACCATACCTATATTACAGATTATGGGAACCTTAATTTTGAAGATCGTAAAAATCTGATTGCCAATGATACTTATTATATAGATAAGGATTTTTTAAGAGGAAAACTTTGTATTTTTATAGACGATATAAAAATTACCGGAAGTCATGAATATACAGTGAACAGAATCCTGAATGAATATAAGGTAGAAGCTGATTTTATGTTCCTGTACTACGCTGAACTGATGAATTTTGACCTTGATCCTAAGATTGAAAACTATTTCAATTACTATGCAGTACAAAATGTACATCATGTTGCTGAAGTGATGGGAAAATCGAGTTTTGAATTCAATACAAGGATCGTGAAATATATTTTAGGCCTTAATTCAAGTAATTTTGATTATCTTACGTCTAAAGTAAAAAAAGAACAGATGGACCTTCTTTTGGAGCTGGCCATCAGTAACAATTATCATTTAATAAAAGAATACGAAAATAACATCAATACTTTAACACAAACGGAATTATATTATGGCTATTAACTTACAAAAAGGACAAAGAGAAAACATTAACGCACCTAAATTTACTGTAGGTTTAGGATGGGATATCAATAATACTTCTACAGGAACAGCATTTGACCTTGACGCTTCTTTATTTTTATTGGGTGAAGACAAAAAATTAGTGTCAGACAGCCACTTTATTTTTTATAACAACCTTGAGTCGCCGGATAAATCAGTAATTCATACCGGGGATAACCTTACAGGAGAAGGTTCAGGTGATGATGAGCAGATTAAAATCGATCTTACAAAAATTGATGCTGCCATTCAGGAAATTACAGTAGTCGTTACTATTCACGATGCAGATGCTAGAAAGCAAAACTTTGGACAGGTAAGAAATTCTTTCATTAGAATTTTTAATTCAGATACGAATGAAGAAATCTTAAAATATGAACTGGATGAAGATTTCTCAATCGAAACCGCTGTAGAGTTTGGAAGAATCTACAACAGAAACGGAGAATGGAAATTTGAGGCTGTAGGAGCAGGACAAAGAGACGGCCTTGAGAAGTTTGTATCAATTTATCAGAAATAAGTATGGATAATCAGGAAAATCAACCCATAGATCCACTAGGATCAATTGAACCTCTTAAAACATTTGAACCTACACCAATGGCTCCGCCGAGTCAGCCTGTTCAAAATGCAGCACCGGCAGTTCTTGTGGACAGAGAGGGAAATGTAAGCCTTAGTCAGTTGCAGCCGGAAGAACGCCAGAAGTATGAGCTTCTTGCCAACTCCATTGACGAAGCTAATCCGGGATCTATTGTGAATTTTGGAGCTGAGCTTCAGAAAACACTATCGAACCAGAGTGACAGTTTCTTAGGAAATGTAAGAAGATCAAACTCAGGAGAAGTAGGTGTACTTATCAATGATCTTTTGGTAGAGCTTAATTATGTAGACGTAGAAGAGCTTAATGGAAATAAAGTAAAGAGTTTCCTAAGCAAATTGCCTTTCATGAAGAAGATCATGACTCAGGTGGAAAACCTATTTACAAAATATGATAAGATCATCAATAATATTGAGCAGATCTCTTATAAAGTAAATGCGGGGATCATTACTTCTACAAAAGATAATGCTGTATTGCAGACTATTTTTGAAAGTAATGTAAATTCCATTAAGCAAATAGAAGAGCTGGTAATTGCTGGAAATGTAAGAATGGAAAGAGCTGCAGGAGAGCTTGCCTTGATGGAAGCCAGCCCTGAAAGCTATCAGGACTATCAGATTGCAGATAAAAGAGATTTCATTGCAAGATTAGACAGAAGGATGGCTGATCTTAAGGTGGTACGTGTCATCATGATGCAGTCGCTGCCACAGATCAGATTAGTACAGAATAATAATGTTTCTATTGCTGAAAAAGCACAAACAATTCTTACCACGACACTTCCGGTATGGAAAAACCAGCTTTCTCTGGCTGTTGCCATGTACAGACAGCAGCAGAATATTGAAATTCAGCAGAAAGTATCTTCCACGACTGAGGCTATCTTAAAAAAGAATGCAGAACGTCTTGGTCAGAATTCAGTGAATGTAGCCAGAGCCAATGAACAGACTATTGTATCTGTAGAAACACTAAGAGAAACAACTTCAATGCTTATCAATACGCTAAACGAAGTGAAACAGATCCAGAAACAAGGTGCTGATAACCGAAGAAAACTGGATCAGGATCTTCAGACATTGGAGCATGAATTAAAAGCTAATGTCAGAGGTTAATTAACAGGGTACCAAGGTGGGGGATGATGCAGCAACCATATTGTCGCAAAGCAAAAGAAGGTTAACAAAGCTTAAACTTCTGGCTAATTTTTTTGAACATATTGACATAATATCCATTTACATCAAAACAGATATTATCCACAATCTGTTCCAGGAGAATACTGCTTTGGATTATAGCAAACTGGAGCTTTTTCACCTTCAATATACCGACAGCCTTATAGAATTGCTGACCAAGATCAAAAGACAGAAGGAAAATGATATGCTGACTGTCATCAATGAAATTGGTATTAATAAAAAATATATTTCAGGTTTTGAAGAAAGACGGGTAGACAGTTTTCAGACGGACAGGAAAATGTACAGTGGTGTATTTTCACAACATTTGAAAACATTGTATAAAGATCTTACGGAAGATGTTTTTACCGCCAATTGGGATAATGTACTCTATTTCCATAAGAAGTATGCTCAGGAATTTTACAGGAACGAAGCAGATGAATCGCTGCTGAAGTCTGAATCTTTTCCTGCCTATCAGTATCTGGATTATTCCATTGAAAGAAAACTGTTGGGGAGACTTAATATACAGGGATTTAAAGTACGTTTTGTTTGTGGCTACCTTTTTGGAATTCATGAGTATGAACTTTTCAAGATCTTTCAGTCTGATGATTATTTTATTTTCAGTGTAGACGAGAAGAAACTTTATCTTTTTGACAAAGAACTGGATCAGCTCGATATTTCCGAAAATCAATCGAATCAGGGAACTATTATCGATCAGTTGAAAAGGAAAAATGAATACCTGGAAAATAGTATGAACGAAAGAAAACGCAGTATACCCACAGAAGTGGAAGGTGTTTTGAAAGACTATTTAAAAAACCTGGAAAATATAGATATTATGAGCAAAATATTTGATTTCGATGAAGAAACAAATATCCTGAGGGCAATGCTTAATTTGAATTTGAATAATAACTGATACGAAATTTGAAAAGTGAAAAAGCAAATCCGCTCTTTCACAAAAAAAGTAAATAACAACTAAACATAAAAAGATGGCTATCAACTTACAAAAAGGTCAAAGAATTAACCTTAAAAAAGAAAACGGCGCAGAACTTTCCCAAGCTTGTGTAGGAATCAACTGGGGAGCAATTGAAAAAAAAGGTCTTTTTGGAACTAAAAAAGAAGCAGTAGACTTAGATGGAAGCTGTATTTTATATGATTCAAACAAAAATGTAACAGAAGTCATTTATTTCGGAAACCTGAAGTCCAGAAACGGATCTGTAAAGCACAGTGGAGATGACCTTACAGGGGATATAAATGGAGATGATGGTTTGGATAACGAAGTAATCACAGTAGATTTCAGCCAACTGGAACCCAACATCGAACATGTTGCCATGGTTCTAAACAGTTACCAGGGTCAGGATTTCGGAACAATTCCTTTTGCTTCTATCCGTATTTATGAAGGATCTCCTACCAACGTAAGAGAAGTTTTTGCTAAATATGATATCGCAAACGATGCCTCTTTCAGAGGACATGTTGCTATGGTAATGGGAGTATTCTATAAGAGAAACGGAGAATGGAAGTTCAATGCGATCGGAGATCCTACGGCAGATAGAAAACTGGAACAGACAATTCAGACTGTACAGATGAATTACTTATAAACAATTATCAACCAATAGATAAATAAATTAGCAATATTTGTACCTTGTACACTTATTGCTTTTATCATATAATAACATATAACTCAAGTGGAACATCAAAGTATTTTAGAACTGCACCCTGGCCTGGTCTGGGGATTCGCGATAACGGTTGTTATCATGCTGCTCCTGGATTTAGGGGTATTCAATAAAAAAAGTCACGAAGTCTCGTCCAAAGAAGCGACCATCTGGTCTATCGTGTGGATCTCACTTTCTATGATCTTTTCAGGCGTAGTGTATTGGGTTTTCAATACAGACGGAACACCGGAAAGTCATGCTATTGCGGTAGAGAAATTTACACAGTATCAGGCCGCCTACTGGATCGAGAAAGCCCTTTCTGTGGATAACTTATTCGTGTTTATTCTTGTTTTCGGCTTCTTTAAAGTTCCGAAATACCTTCATCATAAAGTGTTGTTCTGGGGAATTATCGGTGCACTGATATTCAGAGCTATATTTATCTTTGCTGGAGTAGGACTTATTAACCTTACTTATCTTCCTGAAATGAATGTTTTCGGAAAACCGGTACAGATCAATGTAGTGATGGCCCTGTTCGGACTGTTTCTTGTGTACGCAGGAATCAAATCCTGGGGTGACGGAGGCGATGATGACGATGAAGACTACAGCAATACAGCAGGAGCAAGACTGATTAAAAGCTTCTGGAAAGTTTCTGACAATTATGATGGTGACAAATTCTTCACCATTCAGAATGGAATCAAGATGGCAACACCTCTTTTAGTAGTGGTGGGGGTTATTGAATTTACAGACGTTCTTTTTGCTGTGGATTCTATTCCTGCAATCTTTGCGATCTCAAATGATCCTTTCATTCTTTACACATCGAACATCTTTGCTATCTTAGGTCTTAGATCATTATATTTCCTACTGGCAAACTTTATTCACATGTTCAGCAAACTTCCATACGGTCTGGCCATTATCCTTTCATTTATTGGAGTTAAAATGCTTATTGCACCGTGGATTCACATTCCATCTCCTGTTTCTTTAGGAATTGTAGGAGGAGTATTGGTGATCTCGGTTCTTTTATCCATTATATTCCCTGAAAAAGAAGAAGCGGAAAAAGAAAAATTAGAAGACTAAACGTTTTTAAAATAAAAAAAGCCCTGAGAACTAAACCTCAGGGCTTTTTTTATGGCTTCATATTAAAATAGACAGACAGGTTTGTCTATTTTGTTTTTTTATCATACATTTGTCATACAAAACAAAAAGAGATGAATTCTCCAAGAGACAGAATAATTGAAACAACATTTGATTTGTTTGTAAAACAGGGATATAATTCCACGGGTATTAATCAGATCATTTCCGATGCAGGAGTTGCTAAAGCAAGTTTTTATCTGCACTTTAAATCCAAAGAAGACTTATGTGTAGAATTTTTGAAGGTAAGACATCAGTTTTGGTTCAGCGAACTTCATCATTTTTCATCATCGGCAAAAGATCATCAGTCTAAAATCATCAGTGCTTTTGATTTTTTAATCTATATGAATCAGAAGGAAAACTTCAGAGGATGCAGCTTTCTGAATATTTTATCAGAAATCCCAATGGATAATGTCAAAATACTCAGCGTAATTCAGTCACATAAAGCTGACCTTAGAAACTACTTTTTAGAATTGTTGGCGGATGATGTACTTTCCGATCATATGTATATGCTTTTTGAGAGCAGTATCATTGAAAGTCAGCTTTTCAAGTCTAATGAATTGATTGAGAAAACAAAAAGAATAGTCACCAATTTAATACAATAAACAATGGAACAGAAACATCCGCTTCCCCCTTTCACTCTTGAAACGGCGTTGGAAAAAATTCAAATGGCAGAAGATGCCTGGAACAGTCAGGACCCTGAAAAAGTATCTAAAGCATATACAGTAAACAGTGAGTGGAGAAATAGGGATACCTTTATCAATGGAAGAGAAGAGATTGTTATATTTCTTCGTAAGAAATGGGAAAGAGAACTCCATTATAAACTCAAAAAAGAATACTGGGCACATACTGACAACCGTATTGCGGTTCGTTTTGAATATGAATATCAAACAAAAGATGGCAACTGGTTCAGGGCCTATGGAAATGAGAACTGGGAATTTGATGAAAACGGACTCATGCAGAAAAGGTATGCAAGCATCAATGATCTGTCGATTACTGAAAAAGACAGGAAGTTCAGATAAAACCAAGAGACTGTTATCATGACAGTCTTTCTTAGTGTCAGGCTGATTTATAAAGCTCCTTTTCCATGTAAGAGTTTATTTATTTTCCTTCTGGTCTGTACAGAAACCTTGTATGCTTCGTCCCGAAGCTTCTGTATTTTTCCTACGGGCTGAAAAATAGTTTTGCTTTCAAAAGGATTGAATGAAAGCAGTTCATTCGTGCAGGTTTGTGCGTTAAGCAAAGAACCTTTATTGATCTTCAGTTCACCAATTTTGACATAAGGTGAGTTTTTCCATTCCACATTCAGCTTATTGATAGGCTGATCTTTTAAGTCATAGCAGAACTGGATCAAAACATCAGCTGTGAAGTCATGAGTCTGAAAATAAGTTTTTAAGGTATCTTTTATTTTTTGATTCTTACCCATATTCTTATCTACAGATTTTGGGCTTAATTTTATCTTGATCATATAATCCCCAAGACGGTAGGCTCCTACTGAATGATAATCAAAGGACAGAATAAAATCATTTTTCTTGCGCAGAAGCTTTACCATATTTTTTAAGAAAGAACCCGTTAAAACTGCAGGGATTATTTTAACTGCCTGAGCGAGTATAGGAAATAGACCACTCCATTTTTTCATATACGATCTGTTGATAGCAGTAAATAGCTTTAAAAAAGTGGAAACAGAATTAACAGGGAATAAAGGAAAATTGGCCAATGGAAAATTGGCAAGAAGGCCTCCATTTTCATCTTTAATCTGTACTGCCATTCCATACGCAGGAATATCTTTTTTAGCATTATTAATGGTGGGCTGAGCATTGGAGAACCTGATGATAAGATCAAATTTCTCTTTATCAAAAAAAGCATGCAGCGATTCAGGAATATTGGGATTCACCCATAATGTTCCTTCAGCTACAGCATAGGTTTTTGCATGAGCATTTCTTGTGGCATAATTGACATCACTGATAGAAGAGGATTGCTCAACAAAATCTGCAATCGATTTTTTATTGATCTCCAAAAGCTTCTTTTCCTCTTCATTGAGTTCATCAAATTTCTTATTATATTTTAGTGGTGTTGGCATTTAGTTTTTAAATTCAATTATAACGCCAAGTTTCGGAATCTGTGTTAACTGAGTATTACAAATGTTTGAATTTTACTGAGATGACGTACCGAAAGCAGAAAGGGTAAACGGTATTAAGAAACATGATCAGAATAAATATTTTTAAGTGCTTGATTGATAATACTTTCTGTTTCTGACTTCCAATTTCCGGCAACAAATCTTATCTTTGTAAAAAATTAAAGTATGGGAGTAGCAGATTTGTTATTTAAACGTAAAAAAGAATTGGCAGAAAAAAACCTTAACGATGGTAAGGAATATATGGTAGAGTACGGTAAGAGAGAAAGTGTTGTACAATTGCCAAGCGGTTTGCAGTATGAAATCATTACTGAAGGAGATGGTGCCAAGCCAGGACCTAAGTCTACTGTAAAATGCCACTATCATGGAACTACTATTTCAGGTAAAGTTTTCGATAGCTCTGTAAAAAGAGGTACTCCTGCATCTTTTCCTTTAAACAGAGTAATTTCAGGATGGACAGAAGCTCTTCAGCTTATGCCGGTGGGAAGCAAATGGAGATTGATTATTCCTCCGCATTTAGCCTATGGAGATCAGGAAATCAGCAAAGAAATCGGACCTAACAGTACGCTTGTTTTTGAAGTTGAATTACTGGATATTAAATAATTCTTCTTAAAAATAGATTAAAAAATTTACCTGAACTCAGGTAAATTTTTTTATTTGTATTATATTCGTGTAAATGAATCATCATAAAAACTTAGTTGTCTGGAAAAAGTTAATCATGATTATGGTCATTCAGATACTGCACAAATTTTATAAATGAATGAAAAATCTATTCTACCTTTTGGCTATTTTTAGCTTAATGATATCTTGTGTTTCCAGAAAAACTCAGGCTATTCAACAGAATATATTGACCCTGAAGGATAGCTATTGTAAGGCACCCTTTAAATACAACTTTATTAACAAACTGCCTTCGTATAATTCTGACTCCATTCTGACAGCTAATAAAGAACTTAAAAATGTACTTTCTGAGCAAAGTATTCTGATCCTGAATGCCTTGAATAATCTGGATGAGGTATATAAAATTATAGAGCTTAAAAAAGACTCTTCTATTACTTCCCAGCTTAAAGTTTTGCAGCTTAAAGGAAAGATCAATAACAAGATTGCTATTTCCTTAACGGAATTGGATGCTGTTGCCGCAGAATTTGATTGTGAAGGAGAAAGGGTAGAGCAAATTGAAAATTATGTGAATGATCTTAACAGTTCCAGAAATAATAAACTGATTTTATATTCTATCATTGCAGGGGCAGCAGCTTCCATAGCCGGTGGTATTGTAAAAAGTGATGGATGGAGTAATGCAATTGATATTGGCGGGGGGGCTTTAGGAGCTGGCTTTGGGTTGGCAACACTTAACCCGAAAGGAAGAAAAGTGGAATTTATCCATAATAGAAATCTGCTGAGGGATATCTGGACAGAAAAATTGGGATCATCGAATTTTCCTCCGTTTATTTGGTATATGTACACCGAGAAAAGGTTTTCAAGCATGGAAAAAAAATCTATTATCGCCAACATAAAAGAAATATGGCTGCATTATCAGTTCGATGGTAATAAAGATGCTGCTGATCAGTCGGTGATTTTCAGTGATGGGGGGATCTACAGGGCCGGAGATCTTCACAGTCGTGCATCGATGCTCAACCAGATGCAGTCTGCTACCCGAAAGATCAATCAAAATATAAGTTATCTCTTATTGGACCTGGACCGGCTTATACTGTAAGAAAAAAATAATTGTAATAAAATTTGTTACAATTAAAAAAATGCTTACCTTTGCCATGTAATTATAATGAACAATACAAGATTTGCTACGGCAGTACATATTATGACCTTATTGGCAAAAAGTCCTCAGGAGTGGCTCACTTCAGAATGGATTGCCGGTAGTATCAATGTAAATCCGGTAATTGTCCGAAAGGAGATGAGTGTATTGAGAGAAGCGGGTCTTATTGCTAGCAGACAAGGAAAAGAAGGAGGGAGCCAGCTGGCAAAGAATGAAGAATTGATTACAATTTCTGAGATCTATAAAGCGGTAAAAAATACAGAAGTATTGGGCAAAAAAAATCAGAACCCCAATCCTGCATGTAGCGTTGGAAAGGAAATCAATGTTCATTTAAATACATTATTTGAAGAAACAGATCAATTGGTAGTTAACTTTTTAGGAGATAAATCATTGAGAGAATTCGCTGATCAGTTCGAATAAAATTTTTTTAACTATAAATGTAACAAATTTCATTACAATTTAATTTAAAATATAACATTATGAAAAAAGTAGCAGTAATAGGTGCAACAGGATTTGTAGGAGCACACGTGGTAACAGAATTAACTGAAAGAGGGTATTCGGTAGAGGCTTTGGTAAGAGATGCATCGAAGGTGAAAACACAAGAGAATGTAACGGCAAAAAGTGTTGACGTAAACAATGTAGATGAATTGGCAGATGCTCTAAAAGGAAGTGATGCTGTAATCAGTGCTTTCAATGCCGGATGGACGAATCCAAACCTTTACAATGATTTCTTAAATGGTTCTGTAAACATTGAAAAAGCAGTAGGACAGGCAGGCGTAAAAAGACTTATCGTAGTAGGAGGAGCAGGAAGCCTATATACTCCGGACAACGTACAGATTGTGGATACTCCTGATTTCCCGGAAGCATACAAACCGGGAGCAACGGCAGCAAGAGATTATTTAAACAAAATCAAAGAAAATAATACATTGGATTGGACTTTCTTCAGCCCGGCAGTAGAAATGAATCAGGCTAATGTAGGAGCAAGAACTGCACAGTACAGAACATCATTGGAAACTCCCGTATTTGACGACAACGGAAGAAGCCGTCTTTCTGTTGAAGATGTAGCCGTAGTTTTAGTAGATGAATTGGAACAGAATAATCACATCCGTGAACGTTTTACAGCCGCTTACTAATTATAAAAAATAACAAATATGTTTAAAAAGAAATTATTATCCTTGGCAGTAATGCTTGGTTTTGCAAGTCTTGTATGGGCTGGTAACCTTAAAGTAAAAGTCTATAATCCCGGATCTAAAGCGATTTTTTCCATTACCTCAACAATCATTTATGGGGATAAAGATGCCATGCTTGTTGATGCTCAGTTTCAGAAACAATATGCGGAACAATTGGTGAAAGAAATAAAAGCAACAGGTAAAAATCTGAAAACCGTTTATATTTCACATAGTGACCCAGATTTTTATTTTGGATTGGATGTGATCAAAAAAGCCTTTCCAAATGCTAGGATTATTTCAACAGCTCAGACTGCCTATTTGATAGCTGCTTCAAAAGATGATAAGATGGCCGTTTGGAAACCACAGATGAAAGGAGATGCTCCTTCAGAAATCATAGTTCCGGAAGCTGTTACTGCCATTCCTGATCTTGAAGGAAATAAAATTGAGATCAGACAGAATCCTGAAGATCCTGCCCATAGTTTTCTCTGGATCCCGTCTTTAAAAACAGTGGCTGGAGGAATTTCAGTTTCTACAGGTTCACATCTTTGGATGGCCGATACTCAAAATGTAAAAGCTATTGATCAATGGATAGCACAGATTGATGCTATGAAAGCTTTACAACCTCAGCAGGTGATTCCTTCCCATTTTTCAGAACAGTCACTTTCTCCTCAATCCCTGGATTTTGTTAAAGGTTATCTTGAAAACTATAAAAAAGCAGTTACAGAAAATAAAACAAGCTCTACCATTGTAGATTTTATGGTGAAAAAATATACCACTCTTCCCGGAAAAGAGGAATTGGAAATGGGTGTGAAAGTGTTTATGGGAGAAATGGCCTGGGATTTAAAATCACCTTATCCGGCGATTGGAAATAAAGTAGAGGTAGATTTTGGAACAACAAAATTTATCCTGGATTTTAAAGATAACAAAACCATGTCATTCCTTGGAACAGCCGGACCTTCGAAAGATACCACAGATACGGTGCAATATACTGCAGTAGAAGTGGCTAAGAATGTTTTTATGGTATATTGGCATGAACCTCATCTGGGTTTTAATGTAACCCATATTCAGGATTATAATAAAAATATAGTATATTCAAATATTGCAGGACCTGACGGTACATTTACTCATCCGAAAGGAAGTCTGAAGATTTTAAAATAAAAAAGAATCTGCCTATTGATTCTATTTTTTAGCATCTTTAAGATCAAGATATAAACAATAAAACTTAGTATGAAATACATATCAATTTCATAACTCACAAAGTTTTTAATTGGATATAACAAGAAAAAGGCTGTCCCATCGGACAGCCTTTTTTATAAATTCATAAACAGCTTCGGATTAACCGGAGTATTGTTTTTGTGTACTTCATAGTGAAGGTGAGGGCCTGTAGAACGGCCTGAATTTCCGGATTTTGCAATTACCTGGCCTACTTTTACCTTATCATTTACTTTTGAAACAAGCTGTGATAAATGTCCATATAGAGTTGCTAATCCATTTCCGTGGGAAACAATAACACAGTTTCCATAACCTCCTTTCTGTCCGGAAAAAATGATTGTTCCTGCAGCGGCAGCTCTTACATCAGAACCATATGCAACAGCAATATCTAATCCTTTATGAAACTGCATTTGATCAGCTTCAGCAGGTGGATTGTTTTTTTCAGCAGTTGCGATGGTCTTAGAAGAAGAAGTGGTACCGGCAACAGCTTTTGCAGCAGTGGGAGCCGGAGCAGCAGCCACAGGAGCCGCTTTTGGAGTTACCATTACCTTGATTTCCCTTTTAATACCATAGCTGTCTGTCACTTCAATAATTTTTTCCACAGGTTCAGCTTTTACTTCCGGCTTTGGAGCTGCCGCCACTACAGGCTTAGACTCTGTGGCAGCACTTGTTTTTACAGAAGCATAAACAGTTTTATATGGAATAGGATTTTTTCTAATCCCGAAATTTGATGAAATATATCCGTCAGTAGGCATTCCCAGGGGAACCTGCATTAGTTTTTTCTGCAGATCCATTAAATACTGACTATATCGGTTGGCCTGTTTGGCGAGATAAATAGAATTTGAAATGCTGTCCTGGCTGAGAACCATCAGTTTTTCATTAGAAATGTCCTTAGATTTCAGGAAAGAATTGAGCTGTGAAACAGTCTGATCTACAAGATTAAGATCTGTTTTCATTTTCAAATAATCTACACTGTCCCTTTCAGTGTTTATTTTTACAAGGTTTACTTCGTAATTTTTGTCATCCTTCTCTGAGAATAACTTGGCAATACATATCCCTTGTGCAAAAACTACTAGTAAAAGCCCTCCGAGGAGAATGTTTACGTTCTTCTTGCTGTTTAGAAATTTTTTCATATTTCCTCTCTTAGTAAGTTTAAAACGGTTTTGAAGCTGCAAATTTAATTAAAATTAGTCTTTGTGACTTATTTTTAATTAAAATTCATGATTTTCTGTATTTAACGTATAATTAGATATTTAATTGTGTTTAAGTGTTAATTTTTTCAGAAAATGGCTTTTATCATTGTTTCAAAAGCTTTGTTACGTCTATGTTTTAATATCTTTGCAGTTCACATTCCAATTTATGGCTAAAAAGAAAATAATGTCAGAATCTTCTCATCCAAAAAAGAATAAAAAAGATATTTCTGTAGGGGTAGTAGGAAGCGGAAGTTTTGCAACCGCTATCGTAAAAATGCTTGTTGAAAACTGTAAAGTTGTACACTGGTGTGTAAGAAGTGAGTTTGTAAAAGGAGCGATTGAGCTTCGTGGACATAACCCTACCTATCTTACAGCGGCTCATTTTAATCTTAAAAGTTTAAAACTGACCACGGATATTAATGAATTGGTTTCTGCCTGTGATGTTATTGTTTTGGCAACGCCATCCATTTACCTGTCTGATACGTTAGATAAAATGACGTGTGAGTATTCAGATAAAATCTTTATCTCTGCTATTAAAGGAATTATTCCTAAAGTAAATGATGTGGTAGCCCACTATTTACGTGATGAATTTAAAATTGGTTTCAGAAATCAGGCGGTTATAGCAGGACCATGTCATGCAGAGGAAGTAGCAATGGAAAGGCTTTCTTATCTTACAATTGCAACGGTAGAGGATGAAACTTCTGAAAAGCTAAAAGAAATTTTCAGTTCAGATTTTATCAAAGTTCAAACCAGTAAAGATATTTTAGGAAATGAATACAGTGCTATTCTTAAAAATATTTTTGCCATTGGAGCCGGAATAGCAAGTGGGTTAGGATATGGAGATAACTTTACAGCAGTTTTTGTATCCAATGCGATTCGTGAAATGGAAACCTTCCTGGAAGCCATTTATGAAGCACCAAGAGATGTGAATGAAAGTGCCTATCTGGGAGACCTTTTGGTAACCGCTTATTCACTTTTCTCAAGAAACAGAAACTTAGGAAACCTTATCGGGAAAGGATATACCGTAAAATCGGCAATCCAATCGATGAATATGGTGGCAGAAGGATATTACGCCGCAGATTCCATCTATAAAACAGCAAAGCAGAAAAAACTTAAATTACCAATTATTGATACAGTGTATGCCATTCTTTATGAAGGCAAAAATGCTGAAAAGCAATTTAAAAAACTGACAGCGAAACTGAATTAAAAAAAGAAGGTTTGCATAAACCTTGTTTTAATATATTTTAACCTAAGCCTCCCAGCTTGGGTTTTTTTATGGATTTATTTCTGTGATGATCAAAGATAGTAGCTGAGCCCCGGAACTGTATTTTTGAGTTTTTACTATTTGATATGTTGCTATTATCAATCATTTCAATGAAGACGTATTGAAATTTTCCATGATTTTTTGTTGTTTACTAAAGAAGTCTGTTTCCTGAAAAATTAACGTGTTAAAATCGTTTCTCTTTTTAAAACTTTTCCCGAAATTTGAAGTAAAATTTAAAATTATGTCACAATCGCTTACAAGCAGAACGCCGAAACCTAGATATGACGTTGTACTGATAGGTGGCGGAATTATGAGCGCCACTTTAGCAACAATGCTCCATGAATTTGATCCCAGTCTTGAAATTGCGATCTTCGAAAGACTCGGAAGATTTGCTAAAGAAAGTACAGCCGCATGGAACAATGCCGGAACAGGACATTCTGCATTTTGTGAGCTAAACTATACCCCTGAAAAACCGGATGGCAGCATTGATATAACAAAAGCAGAAAGTATTGCTGAACAATTTGAAATTTCAAAACAATTTTGGTCTTACCTGATTACAAAGGGATATATTAAAGAGCCTAAAGAGTTTATCAATTCATGTCCACATATGAGTTTGGTATTTGGTGAAAAAGATGCGGAATATCTTAGAAAGCGTCATGATAAAATGGTTGATTCTGTTCTTTTTTCGGGAATGGAATTTTCTTCCGATCATGAGAAACTGAAAGAATGGATTCCTTTGGTAATGAGCAAAAGGAATCAATCTGAAATAATGGCAGCCACGAAAATGGATATGGGGACGGATGTCAACTTTGGAACGTTAACCCGAAAAATGGGAAGACACCTGCTTGAAGATTCTAATGTAGAGGTTTTCTTATACCATGAAGTGAAAGATATTGACCCAAGAGAAGACGGTAAATGGGAAATGAAGGTAAAAGACAGAATTCATAGCCACAAACAGGAGGTTGTTGCTGATTTTGTATTTATCGGAGCCGGAGGATATGCACTTCAGTTATTAGACAGTTCGGATATTAAAGAAAGCGAAGGCTATGGAGGTTTCCCTGTTTCCGGACAGTGGTTGGTAAGCCATAATCAGGAGCTGGTAAAAAAACATCAGGCTAAAGTATATACACAGGCAACAGTGGATGCCCCACCAATGTCTGTTCCGCACCTTGACCTTAGAATTATCGATGGCGAGAAAGCTCTTCTTTTCGGGCCTTTTGCAGGGTTTTCAACAAAATTCCTGAAAGAAGGAAGTTACCTTGATCTGCCTGAAAGTGTTAATACAAAAAATTTAAAGTCATTATTTGGTGCCTGGTGGCATAATATCCCGTTGACAAAATACCTTATTCAGCAGGTTGCCATGACAAAATCCCAGAGAATGCAGCATTTGAGAGAATTTGTAAAAGACGCCAAAGAGGAAGACTGGGAATTGAAAGTAGCAGGACAGAGAGTTCAGGTTATTAAAAAAGACGAAAAAGAAGGAGGTAAACTGGAATTTGGAACTGAAGTGGTTGTAAACAAGAGTGGTACTATTGCTTCTTTGTTGGGGGCTTCACCAGGAGCTTCCACAGCGGTGTATGCTATGCTGAATGTTCTTGAAAAATGTTTCCCGGAAAAAATTCAGGGAGAATGGAAAGGTAAATTGCTTGAGATGGTTCCTTCTTACGGGAAGAAATTGGCAGAACATCCGGAACTTACTGAAGAGGTGAGAAATTATACAAAAGAAAAATTAGAATTAGAATATTAACATCAGCAGTAAGCAATGGGTAGTAAGCAATACAAGCAGAATTACTCATTGCTTACTACTTATTACTTATAAAAAGGTGGAAGAAGTAGTTGTAAAGCCGCTCATAGCAAAAGAACTCCTGGAGTCCCTTCAAACGAAAATAGAAGAGGAGAAACAGGTGATTATACATTGTTGTTTTCCGGCATCACCATTCCTGGGAAATCTGATCAGGATCTGGCATTCCACGTATCTTTTTGATAATCAGTCTGAGCATAGAAGTAAGCTGATTCATGCAGAAAATATCTCAATTTCCCCTTATTGGACACCGGTTCCCTTCATGAAAGATTTTTGGTTTACCCTGATATTCTCGGGGCTTCCGAAAGACTGTAAAAGTTTTGATTTAAAAGAAGTGATTCCTGAAGAAGGAGGGTTCTTTGTAGAATCTATTAAGAGAAATTCTTCAGATGTGTATCGTGTAAAAATATCAGAATTCTGAATGATGAAAATAAGAGAGGAAAAGCTGGAACAAATTATTCAGTGGGCTGAAAATAATCCCGATATCCGGGCTGTTCTTCTGACCAGCTCATTGGTGAATCCTTATGCTCCGGTAGATGACCTGAGTGATCTTGATGTAGAACTGGTTTTTGAAAGCCGAAAAGACTATGAATCCGGAAATAGCTGGCTTCAGCTTTTTGGAGATCCCATTTCTATGATTGAGGAAGATGATACTGTTTTTGAAGGAAGACATGCCATGAAAATGGTTTTGTACAGAGATCATGTAAAAGTTGATTTTAAGCTGTATCAGGTGTCTGAATTTATGGAAGAAGTACAAAAAGGAGCACTTCCAGAAGATTGGGATGTAGGATATAAAGTGCTGATTGATAAAGATGGCCTGACAAAAGATCTGAAACCTCCCACTTATCAGTCTATCATGATTCATAAGCCTGATGAAAAAGAATTTCAACAGCTGATGAATGATTTCTGGTGGGATACCACCTATGTGGCAAAATGTCTGAAGCGGGGGGATATTTTTTATGCTAAATTCATGTCTGAGAATATCCTGAGAGCAGAATATTTGGTTAGTCTGGTTGAATGGCATATTGGTAATGACCATAACTGGGATAACATGACTACCAATAAGCATGGAAGGCTTTTTAAAAAATACGTGCCTGAAGATCTATGGAGTAGAGTGGAGGCTACATTTTCCGGAAGCTCCATTGAAGAAAACTGGACTGCTCTGTTTGCTTTCGCTGATCTGGTTCATGAACTGGGAACTGCTTTAGCTCAAAAACTGAACTTTACGTATCCTTCTAAACTTGAAAGTGACATCAGAACTTATCTTCTTGAAGTAAAATCAATGCCGTGATTTAAGCAAATTCATTCCCTTTGATCAGGTTTTCAATACAGTATTCTGCAATGGCAGTAATGGTAACAAAAGGATTTACTCCAATTGTTCCGGGGATTAATGACCCATCTAAAACATAGAGATTTTCATGTTCCTTTAATTTACCATATTCATTAGTGGTTTCACCCAGTACACATCCTCCGAGCGGATGATAGCAGATATCTGCTCCAAAACCATTATTGAACAGGAAATGACTTCTGGTTCCTCCATTGGCTTTATTCATTTTTCTGACAAAGTATTTGGCATTTTCCTTCATTTTGACCGTATGGCTTTCATCCCAATTCAACTTCAGAGACCGATTGATGGTATCATATGTCACTTCTCCTTTTTTATCAACCCGGTTAATTAATAAATACAAGGCAGTGGCTACATCCATTCCCATAGGCAAAGGTGCAATTTCAGTAAAGAAGGGATGTTCCTTATCATCCCAGTTGTCAATACCACCTACAGGAATGGTAGATTGCTTTGCTCCTGTTCCTCCGGACAGAGGCTTTACCCAATTCCTTCCGGTCATAAAGTTCCCATTGTTACCCCAGTTTTTTCCGATGCCTTCGTGAAGAGGCAATCCGTTTACAGCATTGGATCGCAACAGAAGCTGTAAAGTTCCCATTGTACCTGCAGCAAGAATAAGCTTTTTACAATGGAATATTTTATCAGCAATTAGAGCACCTGATGTATCAGTCTGTTGTACGTTTACGGTATAGGTTTTATCATCATTCAGTTTTATATCGTCTACCCGGTGAAGATCAAGAATCTCAAGATTTCCCGTTTCCAGTGCTTTCTTAAGATAGGTTTTGTCTAAACTGTTTTTACCATGATTGTTTCCATAGATCACTTCAGTATTAAGAGCAGAGCGGGGAACTTCATTTCGAAATTCTTTCTCCATATATTTAAAATCATATACATTGGGAACTCTCATCGTTTTAAAACCAGCCTGATGAGCTTCCTCTTCTCCCACCCGTGTAAATTTGTAATAAGGGCAGCCTTTTAAAAACTTCTCATCAATGATATTTACCTTAAGCTCTTCATGAACCAAAGGGAAATAGTGATGATAAAACTTCTCTGCATCCAGCTGGGGGAAAACTTCTTTGAAATAACTTTCTTTAGGAGTTACTGCCATTCCTCCGTTAACGAGCGATCCACCGCCAACACCCCGTCCAACCCAGATATTAATATGATCAAAATCTAAACGGTCCAGGGTTCCGGTAAAAGGAGTTAAAGAAAAAATATTCATAAATGGGGCAATGCTTTTCTTTTTAAGCCAAGCAGAACTTTTTCCCGGTTTCAGCAGGTTAGAAAAAGGAATTCCTGACTTTTCCCAGTTGAGCCCCATTTCCAGCAACACTACTTTTTTTCCGGCTTCACAAAGACGTAAAGCAGATACAGCCCCTCCATACCCACTACCAATGATAACAATCGGAGCTTCTATAATTTTGTTTTGCTTATCGCTTGTCCGCTCTGCAGCCCGGAATAGATTAGATTGAAGAAAATAAAAGCCTGATACTGCTAATACACTCGTCTTAATGAATTTTTTCCTGTCCATGAGCTTTGCTTCTCAAAAAGTATGCTAACTTCACAAAAGCGTGTTTTATTTAAAACAGATTATACTTTTTATTATAATTTTAACTGTTTATACCCTGAAAAATTCATAGTTTTACTTATAATTTATAGCATTTATGAAAAAAATTATATGGCTCTTTTTGATCCTTCCTCTTTGGGCTTTTTCCCAAAAAACGACTTCTAAAGAAGTGATGGATGTGAAAAAATTTCAGAAAGAACTCAATGCTGAATATCTGAATCCGAAAGAAACGCCCTTGCGGGGAGATAACTTTAAAAATTTTAAAGAACATCCTTTCTTTCCAATCGATATAAAATATAGAATTACGGCAAAATTTGTTAAGTCAAAAGATACAAAGCCTTTTGATCTTCCCACTTCTTCAGGGAAAACAAAGTCTTACCAGGAATATGGAAAGGCAAGCTTTGAGCTGGACGGAAAACCTTATACCCTTACTTTATACCAAAGCCTGGATTTAATTAAGCAGAAGGAATATCAGGACTATCTTTTTCTTCCATTCCGGGATGCTACCAATGAAAAAGAAACCTATGGTGGGGGAAAATATTTGGATCTGAAAATTCCAAAAGGAAATACAATAGTACTGGATTTTAATCAGTCCTACCACCCTTATTGTGCTTATAATGCCTACGATTATAACTGTCCTATTGTGCCTGAAGAAAATAAACTTCCTGTGGAAATACGTGCAGGGGTAATGTATGAAGATATCTATCATCACTAAATTTGACTATGGTAAGCTTAGAATTTTATACTCCGGAACATCTTTCAGCCATTACATATACGCTGGACGAAAAGCAATCACAATTTACAGCATTAGCAGAAGAAGCTTTGCAGAGAATAGAAGAAAGGGATGATCATGATGCATTTCCTGTTACCATTTTTGAGGGTGGAAATCCTGTCGGCTTTTTCGTACTTGATTTTGGTCAAGATAAGTTGGAACTGACTGATAATAAAAATTCTGTTCTGGTGAGATCATTATCGGTAAATCCTGAAATGCAGGGAAAAGGAATAGGAAAAACAGCCATGATGAAAGTGGATGATTTTATCAGAAATCATTTCAAAGATTGCCATGAAATTGTTCTTGCTGTGAATCAGAAAAATGAGTCAGCCTATCATATTTACCTTAAAGCGGGATATTCCTATGAAGGGAAAACGAGAATCGGAAGAAGTGGACCTCAATATCTTATGTACAAGAAACTTTAAGAAAATTTTAAATTCAAAATTCCCATCCTCCTGATTTCTTTCCATAACTTTGAGTATCACCAAATGACAAAACATGGAAATATCACTTCGTAATCAGGTGGCTATCGTTACAGGAGCCTCCAGTGGAATAGGTTCAGGAATTGCAAAATCTTTGGCTGCCGCAGGCGCTGCCGTTGTTGTCAATCACTCTTCACAAAGATCTTTAGAAGAGGCACAGGCTGTTTTAAAAGAAATTACCGATGCAGGAGGGAAAGGTATTACCTACCAGTGCGATGTTTCTAAAGAAGACCAGGTCATTGCCATGTTTCAGGATGTTGTCTCTCAATTGGGTACCGTGGATATACTGGTTAATAATGCAGGAATTCAAAAAGATGCCCAATTTACAGAGATGACAATAGATCAATGGAATGCCGTGATTGGTGTCAACCTGACGGGGCAATTCCTCTGTGCAAGAGAAGCTGTCAAAGAATTTCTCCGTCGGGGTATTGATCCATCCCGATCTATTGCCTGTGGTAAAATTATTCACATCAGTTCCGTTCATGAAATTATTCCCTGGGCAGGACATGCCAACTATGCATCGAGTAAAGGGGCTGTCAGAATGCTGATGCAGACCTTAGCACAGGAATACGGAGCGGATAGGATCCGGGTCAATTCTATTTGTCCGGGAGCGATCCAGACTCCAATAAATAAAGGGGCCTGGGAAACTCCTGAAGCACTTAATGCCCTTCTTACCCTTATCCCTTACAACAGAATCGGACAGCCGCAAGATATAGGAAACTTAGCAGCATTTCTCGCCAGTGACCTTGCTGATTATATAACCGGAACCAGCATTTTTGTTGATGGGGGAATGACTACGTTTGAGAGCTTTTCAACCGGAGGATAGGTGAGAGTTATAAGTTGGGTTTGGCAGGTTTTAAAATTTCAAAGTAGAGGATGTTGAATTATTAATGATTTCATTATGTCAGAAAAACAGAGAATTTCAGATATTTTATGGAAAAAATGGGGCCCCTATGTAAGTAACCGTGAATGGGGACTTGTACGTGAGGATTACAGTGAGAACGGGGATGCCTGGAATTATACCAGTCATAATACTGCAGAAGCTAAAACATACAGATGGGGTGAAGAAGGGATATGTGGCATCTGTGATGACCTTCAGCAATTGGTCTTTTCTGTCGGATTCTGGAATAAAAAAGATGAAATGGTGAAAGAACGGTTCTTTGGTCTTACCAACGGGCAGGGAAATCATGGTGAAGATGTAAAGGAATACTTTTATTACCTGGATTCTACCCCTACTCATTCTTATATGAAGATGTTGTACAAATATCCGCAAAATGCTTTCCCATATGCAGATCTTGTGAAAACCAATGCAGAAAGAGGTAAAACAGAACCTGAATATGAGCTCATTGATACAGGGATTTTTGATACTAATGAATACTTTGATATTTTCATTGAATATGCTAAAGAAGGTCCAAATGATATTTTAATAAGACTTACCATTATCAACAAAGCTGAAAATGAATCTTCTCTTGTTATACTGCCTACCGTCTGGTTCAGAAATACATGGAATTGGGGGTATGATGAATATCAACCGGAGATGAGTGCCCATGAAGCAGATCATATCAGACTAAGTCATAAAGACCTTGAAATAAAAAATATCTATGCAAAACAATCTATAAAAACCTTGTTTTGTGATAATGAAACCAATAACAAAAGACTTTATCAGTCACCTAATACATCAGAATACTGCAAAGACGGGATTAATAATTTTATACTGACAGGGAATGCTCAGTCGGTTAACTCCCAAAATGTAGGCACAAAAGCCTCGTTCTTTATTGATGAAGATTTTAAAGGTAAAGAGTCAAAAACCTTTGAATTCAGGATGACGGATAAAGAATTGAAAGAACCCTTTAATGATTTTGATCCTATTTTTAATCTGAGACAGAAAGAAGCAGATGAATTTTATGCTGAAGTCCAGAAGGGGATTCAGTCAGAAGATGAAAAAATGGTGCAGAGACAGGCATTTGCAGGAATGCTTTGGAATAAAATGTTCTATCATTATAATGTTGAAAAATGGCTGAAAGGAGATCCTGCAGAAATATCACCACCAAAATCCAGGGATAAAATAAGAAATTATGACTGGAAGCATCTAAACAATGCCCATATTATCTCCATGCCTGATAAATGGGAATATCCATGGTATGCAACCTGGGATCTGGCTTTCCATACTATCAGCTTTTCATTAATTGATCCTGATTTTGCCAAACATCAGCTTAAACTTTTCCTGTTTGAATGGTATATGCATCCTAACGGCCAGCTTCCTGCCTACGAATGGAATTTCAGCGATGTTAACCCTCCGGTACATGCGTGGGCTGTTTTCAGGGTGTTTAAAATTGATGAATATATACGAGGTAAACCGGATCTTGAATTTCTTGAAAGTGCATTTCAGAAACTGCTGATGAACTTTACCTGGTGGGTGAACAAAAAAGACAGTAACGGGAATAATATTTTTGAAGGAGGATTTTTAGGGCTTGATAATATTGGTGTTTTCGACAGGAATTCTGCACTTCCCAATGGTGAGCAGCTCGAACAGGCTGACGGGACAAGCTGGATGGCCATGTTTGCCCTGAATATGATGAGAATAGCACTCGAACTGGCATTATATAACAAGGTGTACGAAGAAATGGCTATGAAGTTTTTTGAACACTTCTTGTCTATTGCCCATTCATTGGATAATATGGGGGATGAAAATTTCAGTCTTTGGGATGAGGAAGATGAATTTTTTTATGATGCGATTGCCTCCAGTGACAATACCCATATGTACTTAAGGTTAAGGACAATTGTAGGGTTGATACCAATGTTTGCCGTTGAGGTCATAGATGACGAAATGATTGAAAATCTTCCCAATTTTAAGAAGAGAATGAAATGGGTACTGGAAAATAAACCGGAACTCGCTTCTCTGGTTTCCAGATGGGAAGTTAAAGGACAGGATTCTAAGCACCTTTTATCTTTGCTTCGGGGACACCGTTTAAAAAGACTGTTGAGCAGGATGCTGAATACGGAGGAATTTTTAAGTGATTACGGAGTCAGAGCTTTGTCGAAAGAATATGAACAAAATCCATATACTTTACAGCTTAATGAAACGGATTATTGTGTGAAATACACCCCTGCAGAAAGTGATAGCGGGCTCTTTGGCGGAAATAGCAATTGGCGTGGACCCATTTGGTTTCCTATTAATTTTCTTATTATTGAAAGCCTTCAGCGTTTTTTCTTCTACTACAGCCCGGATTTTATGGTAGAATACCCTACAGGAAGTGGAAATTATTCTAATCTGGATCAGATAGCGGATTCTTTAAGTAAAAGACTCTCAAAAATATTTTTAAAAGACGAAAATGGGAAACGCCCAGTGAATGGTCAGTACGAAAGATTCCAGACGGATCCGGATTTTAAAGATTATATTTTATTTTATGAATATTTTCATGGTGATAATGGCCGTGGGGTAGGTGCTTCTCATCAAACAGGCTGGACGGGATTGATCGCAAAAATTCTGCAGCCAAGATTCACCAAAAAAGAAATTGCAGAATCTGAAACTGAAATGCCGGAGGAAGCGAAATAGCGAAAAATAAATTTCTGGTTATCTTTACTCTATTCGAATATCTGCTGTATAATTTCCAATGAAGGAGGTGTTTTAAAATCGGTGATATGATAATGGTAATAGACTAAAAGACTATCCAGGAAATCTTTCCTCATGGAAGAATGGATTTTAGTCGTGTAAAAGTTTTCGGCAGTGAGAGCTGTTCTCCATAGTAATGAGATTTCTTCACTGAAGATATGGTGGGTGGAACTGGCTGAAAAAGTGCCCGTTTCCGGATCTAAAAATCTTCCTTCACCAATTAAGGGAGCAACTCCCTGAATTTTTAAAACAGCGAGTAAAAAAAGAAGATGTGATTGATAATTTTTGTTGATAAGCTGATCAATAAATTCATCAATACTAAAAAATATAGTGAGGTTTTTATTTTCAAATTTAAGAATCTGACTAAGGAAATCCGAAATAAAAAAAATAATGGTATTTACTTTTATATCATTATAAATATCATTGTTTTTTACCAGTTCAAACTTTGATACTGATGCTATGCCGTTACCTCTTATTGGGTTTATGGAAAAGCTGAGTTTGCTCAACGGCTGCAGCAGGGCTTTCTTTTTATTTCTCTTGGAGTAAACCCCTTTAAGAAAATAAGTCTGAAAACCCTCCTCTTCTGTAAAACAATGCAGTACAGCATCATTTTCTCCGTACTTTATAAATGAAAGTAAAAATCCGTTTTGTGAATTCATTAATTGACTACCCCTATTTTGGCTGTAGCTTTATCAGAACCGTCTTCATTAGTCATTAATACAAAATAAATACCTGAAGCTACTCTTGTTCCTCTCTGATTGTTAAGATCCCACTCATAGTAGCCTCCTCTTGCCACAGCAGAATGTACTACATTTCCTGCTGCATCTACAATTCTTATGTTCGTTTTTTCTGCCAAACCTTTAATGGTAACCTTTCCCTTAAAGTTAGAATATACTACAGGATTCGGGTAAACTAATACATCTCCAAAATTTGAATTTACATCTGCAACATCTCCCTGATAAGTGACAATACCGTTATAAGTGACGAAATATACCTTACCGGTCTTTTTATCTACCTTGATATCTGTTATACTATTGGTAGGAAGGGGGGAGTTTTCTTTTGTAAAATGTTTTATTGTCTTTTCTCCATTAGAAGAAAGATAGTATACACCACCACCTTCTACAGATACCCACTTATAATCCCCTGCATCCACTTCAATCTGAAGAATCTGTGAGTCTCTGAAAAGTTCTTCCGGAAGACCGTTTTGTTCTATAATAATAGGGGATGCTGTAGGACTTGGCGTTTTTATCTCAGAAGCTGCGTTAGGAAGAATTCTTAACCCATTATCACTGCCAATCCATGCATCTCCAGATTTATCAAATGCTACAGATAAAGTTCCTTCACCTGCAATTCCATTAGATTCCTTTAATAAATAATCGGTATCGTCAGAAAGATTGGTTGCATTTTTATAGTCATATACCCAGAAATTATTTGTTCTTGGTAGGGGTGTCCAAAGCATATTTTCATATAGAATAGGTTTTTGCACGCCTGAACTTGCAATAGTATATTTTTTTATGATAAAATCATCTGCTGCTTTATCGTAAATTCCCATTGAAGGAAGCCCATTATCTGTAAATCCAATAGATACAAAAATATTGCTTTGAGCATCTGTAGCAAAACCTACAGGACGTCGGTAAAAAGGCTCTCCCCCTACATTATAATATTTTACCAATTCAAAGTCTTTGCTGCTTGCATTGTATTTCATTTTATAGACTCCATTGTTAAACATGGTATAATTGGTAAAGAATACTTCATTGTTGCTGATAGGGCTCATGACTGCATCAAGTACATTGACTTGTCCTATATTCGTCTTATTAAAATAGGAAGGGTATATCCATTCGGTACCATTGAAATAATAGAACCCTGGTTTTTTAGGATTTTCTACCGGGAAGTTATAAATATCTGCTCTTGCCCCACTGGAGACAAGCATCTGATTGTTATCGTACAGATTTAATTTATAGGCAAAATTAAAATACGGACCAGAAGGTTTATAAGTATTGTTACCTTCATCTTTTATTCCTGATAATACAGTTCCTCCAAACACTTTTCCACCCGCTATTGTAGCTGTATTACAATCTTCTCCAAGACTTATAGCATTTAAAGAAATGCCGTTGAGTCCAAAGGTATAGATTCTGTTATCGGTTACTACAATATTATTTTGGGTGATCACCACATCCTGAATATTTACAAAACTGGCAGGAAGTGGAGTGGGAGTACCATTATTATACATGAATGCAGAGGTGGCGGATGAAAATACCAATTCAGATTCAGCATCTATATTTTTGAATGCTCCAGGAACTTCTGTTGTCCATGTAGAAAATACAGGAAATGTAGTATTGATCTCATGGCTTTTCAATCCTGTATTGGTTACAGAATAAATTTTGTTTCCGAATATGGTCGCTTCATTACTGGCTTCATATATCCCTCCGCTAAGGAAAAATGCAGAATCTCCAAACTCTTTCTTTTTAAGATCAAATATAGAGACTCCATACCCTACAGAAATAACCGCCTTATCTCCTGTGATAGAAATATGGTTAACTTTTTTATTTCCGTTGTAACCTGTGGCAATTGGAATATCAACGATGTATTTAATTTCCTGAGGAGTAATCACATCCATAGATCCGTCGGAATACCCAATAAGACCTGTCTTGGTTTGTGAATTATAATCGAAAGCGGTGATCCCGATATTATGGAGCCCGTTAGCTTTAGACAGTTTTGTAATCTCTCCACTTCCTATAGTATAATAGAATAATCCGTTTTCTGTTGCGGCTATTATTTTTCCATTGTCTTCTTTCATGGCCAGGACATTATTGTAGGAAAACAGATCTGACCATTTTTTTGATGAAATGACCTGCGCTTTTGTAAACTGCAGGGATGCTAAAATACCAAGAGAAATTAAAGAGATTTTTTTCATATTATGCTATTATGCTGCTGTCTATTACCTGATTGTTCCAGGAGATATGCTGTACGTTTTTATTTGTATCAAAGTGAAAATCTATTCTTCCCAAAAGGAGCCCTGCCCATCCAACCTGGTTAACCAAGACCTTCTTACCTTGTCTGTTGGTGAAAGTTTGAGGTTCAGGAAGGAAAGTGTGGGTATGGCCGCCTAAAATAATATCAATATTTTCTGTACTGGCAGCTAAAATTTTATCACTTATTTTATTGGGTTCGTCTTTGTAATCATACCCAATGTGGGAAAGACAGATTACAAGATCACATTTTTGGTCTTTTTTCAGAAAGTTTGAATAATGCTGTGCTACATCAATGGGGTTAGAATATACAGTTTCTCCATATTGCTTTTTACCCACAAGACCATCCAGCTGGATGCCTACTCCAAAAATTCCTACTTTAATACCGTTTTTATTAAAGATCTTATAAGGAGAAGTTTTCCCGTCAAGTATTGTATTCTTGAAATCATAATTAGAACAGATAAATGGGAACTTTGCAGTAGGAAGAACCTTTGAAAATCCATCTAAACCATTATCAAAATCGTGATTTCCCATGGTAGAAGCATCATACTTCATCATGGACATTAATTTAAATTCCAGCTCACCCCCAAAGAAATTAAAATAGGGAGTTCCCTGAAAAATATCTCCGGAATCAAGAAGTAATACATTAGATTCCTGATTTCTGATCTGTTGAATTAAGCTAGCTCTTCTGGCAAAACCTCCCTGATTTGGGTTTTTGGTATAGCTTGCATCAAAAGGTTCTATTCTGCTATGCTGATCATTGGTATGAAGAATAGTCAGTTTAGTTGCGGATTGTAATCCAGGAATAGCTAATCCTTCCGCCTTCATCATATTAGGAGCTAAAGCCATTGCTAAAGTTCCACCACCTATTGCTTTTAAAAAACTTTTTCTATCCATTACTTTTTACCGATAAAATTTAAACGAACATCTGTATTAGGCACTACTTCCGGAGTTTTCTTGAAATATTCAATAAATAAATCTCTAAGTTTTATTCCTGTCGGAATTGATTCTCCTTTGGCAAAGAATTTCATATTATCTCCACCCAAAGCAAGATAGTCTGAGGTAGCGATATAATAGTCTTTATCAGTGTCTATTTTTTGTCCGTTAATTAACGATTGATTAAGTTGTCCGTTTTTTGTTTCAATATACAGATGGGAAACAGGGTTGTTGACTTGAGTTTTTGCATAATAATCAAAAAGACCCTGAAGATCAGTTCCTTTCATTTTTACAATAATCACCTCATTTTCAAAAGGCATTACTTCAAAAACGTTTTTCAGCATAATATCACCCTTTCCAATGGTTGTACGGATTCCTCCGATATTGATCAAGGCAGCATCTACATTTTTCTTAAGATTTATTTTTGCCCATTCATTCCCTCCTTCAAATGTATAATCCGCTAAAAGATTACCGAGATTACTGTTGTCTCCCTGCTTTGTAAGGTCTACACTTGTATGAGAAATTTTCTGATTCATTTCCCGGTCCAGTTTCTCTTTATAAGGTTCAATTACCTTTACAAACTCCTCATCATTCTTTAGCTCGTTATTAATAGAAATATTCTGCTGGGGCTGTACGTTTGCAAGCTGCAGCGTGGATGCTGTTTTGCAGGCGGTAAGCGATGCCAGAGCAATTCCTAGTAACAAGAATTTATTTTTCATAATATCTTTTAGTATATGCAAATATAACCATATGAATAATAAAACATTATTATTTATTACAAATTCTTATTGTAAATTATTAAATTTGACAAAAATAATTCGAACAGATGAGCATTTTAAAAGGAGTAGGTGTTGCATTGGTAACACCCTTTAATGAAGATTTATCCGTTGACTTCGACAGTTTAACCAAACTTGTTGAATACAATATTGAAAACGGAACCAATTATTTGGTAGTATTGGGAACTACGGCAGAAGCCGCTACGCTTTCTGATGAAGAAAAGAAACAGGTAATTGAGCATATCATTAAGGTAAATAATAAACGTCTTCCTTTGGTATTAGGAATTGGCGGTAACAATACTCTTGAAGTAAAGAAACAGATTGAAGAAGCAGATCTTTCTGCATTTGAAGCAGTGCTTTCTGTATCTCCATATTACAATAAGCCTAACCAGGAAGGACTTTACCAACATTACAAGGTATTGGCATCTACAGGAAAAAAAATCATCATCTATAATGTTCCTTCAAGAACAGGGCAGAATATTGATGCAGATACTACTATTCGTATTGCAAAGGAATTTCCTAATCTCTTTATGATCAAGGAAGCAGCACCCAATATTCTTCAGTATTTTGATATTTTAAGAAAAAAAACTGAAGGGTTTTCATTGGTTTCCGGAGATGATGAGTATACACTTCCTGTGACGTTGGCTGGTGGAAATGGTGTAATTTCTGTGATTGGACAGGGATACCCTAAGGAGTTTTCCACAATGGTACAGCTGGCTTTTGAAGGAAAGGTAAAAGAAGCTTATGAAATTCATAATAAGCTGGTTGAAATCACACGTTTAATCTTTGCTGAAGGGAATCCTTGCGGGATTAAAGTAATTCTTGCTGAAAAAGGAATTATTAAAAACCACCTTAGACTTCCTTTGGTTCCTGCTTCAGAAGGACTTTATGCAAAGATTAAAGCTGAAATGGCAAATATTTAATAGAATATCAACCTTCAGCAATGAATAGAGATTAATATAGACCGATTCATTGTTGAAAACAGATCATTGATATAATCTCATAAAGTGAAAAGTTCAGACTTTTCACTTTTTTTTAATCATAAAATAAAAATAATGAAATTAATAGAAGCGATGGCAAAGGACATTCCTTTGATTCAGGATTTAGCAAGAAGATCCTGGGAAAATGCTTATGCAGATATTCTTTCGGCTGAACAGATGGAGTATATGCTTGCAGAAATGTATTCTGAGACTGAGATTGAAAATCATCTCCAAAATCCGGATTATCATTATTATCTGATTCAGGATGAGAATAACAGTTCTTTTGAAGGTTTTATCGGATATGAACACGATTATGAACCCCAGACCACAAAGCTCCACCGTATTTATCTGGTTCCGGAAAGTAAAGGGAAGGGCTTTGGAAAAGAAGCACTTCAATTTTTGAATCTTAAAGTAGCTGAAAATGGAAATGAAAGAATTATTTTGAATGTTAATAAATATAATTCTGCCAGAAATTTTTATGAATCCCAGGGATACAAGGTGTTTGGGGAAGGAACTTTTGATATTGGAAGAGGGTTTGTAATGGACGATTTTTTGATGGAGTTTCTAATTCACAAATGATTGACTTAAAATCTTGTAACTTTCTCTTGTAATTCTATAACAAGTGATTTCTTTTTTTGATTCATCTTTGCTTCAGAACCAAATCACTTTTAATAATACATTCATATGCTTGGTTTTGAGCTGATTTAGCTTTTTATCAGTATATTTTTTTCATCCTTAGTGTTTAAATTCCTGTATTCTTGAATGCAGGAATTTTTTTGTGGATACATTGTTGAAAAAAAGAAACCTATTTCACATTTAATTGAAATAAATCATTATATTTACTGAAAATTTGACTTACTATAATAGGATGAAAATGTATGTAAAATTTGATTTCAACACTCTCTGTAAGAAAGTGTTAGATGAAAAACTTAAAGAACACGGGCTGAAATACAGGTTGCTGAACTTTGGAGAGGTAGAGTTTTACGAACCCCTAACGCAGGAACAACATCATCTTTTTAAGACACATCTTGGAGAGTATGGTATCGAAATTATTGAAAGCCAGAAAACGGCTTTGGTACAAAAGATAAAAGATGCTATCGTAGAACTTGTTTTTTCTGAAGAGATTATCCCTGTAAAAGCATCTATTTATATTTCTGAAAAGCTGAATCACAGCTATGGATATCTTTCCAATCTTTTTTCAGAAGTTGCTTTTACTTCTATTGAGAACTTTATTATTTTGCAAAAAATAGAACATGCTAAAGTGTTAATTATAAGAAATAAGCAAAGCCTCACAGAAATCGCCCACAAATTGAATTACTCCAGTGTAGCCCATCTAAGTACTCAGTTTAAAAATACAACCGGAATCACCCCATCCCAGTTTCAAAAAATACTAGGGAAGAGACGCAGAGCCCAAAATACGGCCATAAACCATAAAATGCAGTATGAATAAAGAATTTCTGAACGTAATCGTAGCAGATGATAATGAAAACACTCTAATTTTTTTTAAAAATATATTTAAAGAGCTAAAAATTTCTATAAAAGTTCAATGTTTTAACAGTGGAATATCCTTAATGAAGTATCTGAATAATGAAGAGGCTGTTATTCCTGAAATTGTCTTTATGAGGTATGAAATTCCTGAGAAAAATAGTGTAGAATGGATTGAGGAGATTAGGGATAACCAGAAGTTTAACAATATGGTAATAGCCATATATTCTGAATCAATTCCCGAAAATGAAGTGGAAGATATCTTTGTAAAAGGAGGAAATGTGTATATCAAAAAACCGGAGGCATTTGATCAGCTGAAAAAAGTACTCACAGAAGTTATTACGATCAATTGGCAGTATCATACTTCAGGTTTAAATAAAGAGAATTTTATTCTGAAAGTATAAGTGGTGATAGTTTTTTTAATTCCATTTTTTGATTATTTAACGATATTTATCACATAGTATTCACAGATAGGTGAAAATTTTATAATTAATAACTGAAATAATATAAAAAGGTTTTCAATAAAAATGCAGACTTTTGTAGTATAGAATCAGTGACACAAATTTGATATAAATAAAAGATACAGATGAATGAAGAGTAATTGTTTCACAACAAGTATTTATATAAATCACGATGTTATTTAACAAAATGAATTATATTAATTTCCAATTATAAAGCATAGAAGATCTTTAAACAAAACGGTACAATCATGAAAACTCAAAAGTAGTTGGAGACATATTTATTCGTTTCATTCCCTCGTCTCCCTCTATATTCAGTTAGTTTTTATAATAAGCAAGTTGGAAAAATAATTCATTTTGTTTTTTTATAATTTATTTTAATAGTTATGGTTTGAAATCTATTCAAATAATGCATAAATATTTTCACACCACATCACAAAATATTAAACCTAAACTATTAAAATAAATTTTCTTTAGGCAGACAAGAAGTAATTTCTTCTAAATAACAGTTTTATAAGGGGACCGCAGGAAAGATTTTCTGCGGTTTTTTTTTTATGAAATTTTGCTCCACTTATTCTTTCCTTTGTAATACCTGATGTAATAATTTTTGATGATGAGATTATCAGGTCTTGCCAGCATTGGATCAGCCTCCAGAATTCTGTCTACAGTATTTTTTGTAGTCTTAATGATTGCCGAATCATTGATAAGGTCTAATCTTTTGAAATCTACGACACCGCTCTGCTGAGTTCCCAGGATATCTCCGGGACCTCGAAGTTGCATGTCGACTTCCGAGATTTTAAAACCATCATTGGTCTCTGTCATTGTTCTGATACGGGTCCTGCTTTCCTTAGATAATTTATCTGAAGTCATCAAAATACAATAGCTTTGTTCAGCTCCTCTTCCTACACGTCCTCTAAGCTGGTGAAGTTGTGAAAGACCAAATCTTTCTGCACTTTCAATAACCATTACAGATGCATTAGGAACGTTGACTCCCACTTCAATAACCGTTGTAGCTACCATAATTTCTGCTTTTCCTGAAGCAAAATAAGTCATGGCAGCATCTTTTTCATCAGGTTTCATTTTTCCATGAAGCATGGTGACATTATAATCTGAGAAGTATTCCATGACATGTTCTAGCCCCTCCATCAGATTTTTGTAATCTAAAGTTTCAGACTCTTCAATAAGTGGATAAACAAAATAAATTTGTCTTCCTTTCTTGATCTCATCTTTACAGAAATTGTACACATACGCCCTGTCTTTTTCACGCCTGTGAGCAGTAATTATAGGTTTTCTTCCCACTGGCATTTCATCAATCACAGACACATCAAGATCTGAATAAAAACTCATTGCCAATGTTCTTGGAATAGGAGTTGCGGTCATCACAAGAATGTGAGGCGGAATTTTATTTTTTGCCCAAAGTTTAGCCCGTTGTGCTACTCCGAATCTATGCTGCTCATCAATAATAGCGAGTCCTAAATTTTTAAATTTAACCTTATCTTCTAATACAGCATGAGTGCCAACCAGAATAGAAAGACTGCCACTTTCAAGCTCTGCGTGAATAATTTTCCTTTCAGAAGCTTTGGTAGAGCCGGTGAGAAGCCGGATATTGATATTTGTTTCCTGTAATAAATCCTTCATTCCGTTATAATGCTGCTGGGCAAGAATTTCTGTAGGAGCCATCATACAGCTCTGAAAACCGTTATCCATTGCAATCAGCATGGTAAGTAATCCTACCATTGTTTTTCCGGATCCTACATCACCCTGTAAAAGCCTGTTCATCTGAATAGGCTTTTTCATATCCATACGGATTTCTTTTAAAACCCTTTTCTGAGCATTTGTAAGATCAAAAGGAAGGTGATTTTCATAAAAATCATTGAAATGATCCCCAATAATGGGAAAAGGATTGCCGTGAGACTGGGTTTTATGATGAAGCTTTTTTAAGCCATAGCCCAATTGGAAAAAGAATGACTCTTCAAATTTAAGTCTGAAGTCAGCCTTATCAAAATGCTCCATATCTTTTGGGAAATGCACATTCAGAAAAGCATGCTGCCTTGAGATAAACTTGAAGGTTTTCATTAGATATTCCGGGAAATTTTCCTCAATAAGTTGAGGAATCTCTTTGCAGATATTCCTGAGAGCATTTTGAAAGAATTTTTGGCCCAGCCCCCTTTTGGTAAGTTTTTCAGAACTTGGATAAATAGGTTTCAGGCGGACGTCACTGTCTTTACTTTCCTCAGCTTCTATTTCCGGATGTGGCATAGAAAACTGCCTGTTGAAAACATTGATCTTTCCAAAGATATACACATCACGGTTGATAGGAATCTGTTCCTTCAGCCATTTTGAATATTGAAACCATACAAGATCTATACTGCCAGTATGGTCATTAAATTTGGCGGAAAGTCTTTTTGTTTTTCCGGTCTGGATTTCCTGTATCTGGGTGATTTTCCCTTTCAGCTGGATATCAAGATTGCTTTCCTCAAGCTGAGAGACTGTATAAATTTTACTTTTATCCAGATAGCGGATAGGGTAGAAGTTCAGAAGATCTTCCACGGTGGAAAGGCCCAGCACACTTTTGATGAGTTTGGCTCTTTCAGGACCTATTCCTTTTACATATTCTATTGAAGTATCTAAAGTCATTTAAAAAACGAGCCCTAATTTCGGTAAAATAGCTGGAATTTAAAATTTTTAGCACCAAAATATTGGTGTAAATATCTAAAAAAGGCTCTCAGATTCTGAAAGCCTTTGATTTATATTAGTCTTTGATTTTAGATTTGAACTTTTTCTGGTAATCTTCCCACTGTTCTCTGGTACGGATCTTTTTAAATAAATCTTTTGAGATGAGTTCCAGATAGGGTTCCAACTCTTTGGCGGATAATTCTCCCTGTAGAATAGTGATTGGATCTCCATGCTCATCCAGAAAAACAGTACTTGGTACAGCTCCTACATTCATATATTGTGTAAACTCATGCAGAGAATTTTTTCCTTTTTTATGCTCTGTATTTGGATTTGAGAATGTTCTTCCAAAGATTTCAACACTATTTTTTTCTTCAGCATTAAATTTTACAGGATAGTAGTTCTCATTTAAGATCTGGGAAATCACTGCATGACCGTATGTTTTTTTATCCATAATCTTACACGGTCCGCACCAGTCTGCATAAAAATCAATAAGAATTTTTTTAGGATGCGTTTTCTGAGCTTTTAAAGCTTCCTCAATAGTCATCCACTTTATTTGTGCAAAACTAAAATTCAATAATAATAAGAGTACTATGCTTAAAATTTTCTTCATAATGATTTGTGATATTTATGTAAAAATAAGCATAATAGTTTATTCTTTATTTTACATCTTGCATTAATTTTTTCACGAAGGATGATAGCAAAATCAATACCACACCAGCAATTAATGCGTAGATTCCCAGAGTTTTGTATCCATCAGTATAGGCGATCAGTTTACTCATATTGGTATTCCCTGTATTTGATTCAGATAAACTCGCTCCAATTTTCCCTGCTGCAAACTGCCCGAATGCACTGGCTAGAAACCAAAGCCCCATCATCATACCAAACATCTTTTTAGGAGATAGTTTTGTAATAATAGACATCCCAATAGGACCTAAACACAATTCTCCGAATGTGATAACAAGCCACGTAAAGGTAAATAAATTAAGAGATGATTTACCATCTGCACCTGCAAAATATCTTAAACTGTAGAATAAGAAAAATCCGGCAGCGAGAAATAAAAATCCAATTCCAAATTTATTAATAGTATTGGGCTCAAGTTTCTTTTTGTTTAAACCTACCCAAGCTAACCCGATTAGAGGACTGAAAATAATAATGAAAAATGAATTCGCACTGTTGTTGATAACATTAGGATCCATACCAAATCCCAATAAGTTGTGAACAAGGTTGTCCTTTGCAAATAAAGACAATGAACCACCACTTTGCTCATAAATGGAATTAAATAGGAAGTACATGAAAATAAAAACAAAAGCAGCAATAAGCTTCTTTTGATAAGGTGTTGTCTGTTTCAGTGTTTCTAGGATAAAATATCCCACGGCAGCGATACCAATCAAATACATAAAATAGTCTGTATAATCGGTATTTTTAACCATAATAAAAATAAGAGGCATACTTAATAAAGCTCCAATATAAACTAAAACCTCACGTAGGGTTCTTTTAGATTGGGGAAGAATTTGTAGGGGAGAATCACCAATTGGTCCCAATGATTTTTTTGTAGCAAAAAAAGTAATTAATCCTAAAATCATCACTATTGCCGCTGCCAGGAAACACCATGACCAGGAGTGGTATTTTCCAAGATATACACAAAGTGCTCCTCCCAGTAACCCTCCAATATTAATTCCGGCATAAAAAAGACCATATCCCGCATCTCTTCGGGCATCATCTTCCTTGTAGAGTTCTCCTACCATTGAGGAAATATTCGGTTTAAAAAATCCGGTTCCAATAATAGAGCAGGTAATCCCAAAATAAAAGAAGTCATGAGGTGACAGTGCAATAATAAGATTTCCAACTGCCATAATAAGTCCCCCAAAAACCAGAGACTTTTTAAATCCTAAGATTTTATCCGCAAAAATACCTCCTATAAAGGTAAAGGCATAAATAAAAGCCTGTATGGCTCCATATTGTAAATTAGCCTTGTCTTCCAGCAGTCCCAGCTGGTCTACCATAAAAATTGTAAGAACTCCGCGCATTCCGTAAAAACAAAAGCGTTCCCACATTTCTACAGTGAATAAGGTCCAAAGTTGCTTTGGATACTTTCCTTTAAAGTTTTGTATTTCTTCTAGAGTTAAGCTCATAATGATATATGATTGTTTTAATTAGGGGTTTTTATTATCCTGATCTAGTTCAAAACGAATTCTGTCCTGATCGATGATTTGTTTAATTCTTCTTCTTTTGAGAGGTACAGCAGGTATTTGCTGGCAAATAAATTATTTTTATCATTGAGCACAGAGTATTTTACAATAGTTTCATCTTTTTCAGAAAACCGTTCGTCTGCCTTTATGCCAAGAAATTCAAAAATGTAGGGATCTTTTAAAACACTGTGGATGTTTTCCGGTGAAGACTCTTTATGTTTTAAAACTCTTTCGTAGGCAAGGGAGTTCATCTGCCTTTTTAGATCTCTTACATTCCAATTGTTTTGTACATCTTCAACAATAAGTTTTCCAATCTGCCAATAAGTAAGCAGTAGTGTAGAATTCGCTATTCGAAAAACCTTTTCGCGCGACTGTCTAATGATCTCCTTTACGGATTGGAATAAAGATTCTTCGGAAATTACCATCGTACGAAATTAAAAAAAACCTCTGACTTAGCAGAGGTTTTATTCATATTTTGTTAACACACTTAGTTTACACCGTGCATCATTTTCTTTAAGATAGGTGAAAGTAAAGCTAAAATTACTGAAGCAATACCACAAAGTACCACAAATACCATGAAGAATTCAAATAAATTGTGAATCTCAAATCCTACAAAAGTAGGGTTATGTAATGGTAACTGAGCTTTTTCAAATGCAGCTGTCTGATCAGCGGTTAATGTTACTTTTTTATCTAAAACATCCTGAAGGTTTACTCCTATTTCCTGTGCTTTTGTAAATTTATCACCTGTTGCAGGGATCAAAGCTCCTAATGAACCTGCTAAGGCATAACCTGCAGCATTAGAAATAAAGAAAACACCATATAATAATGAGGCGAATCTTTTTGGTGCCAGTTTACCTACCAGTGATAACCCGATTGGAGATAAACAAAGCTCTCCACAAGTTTGGATGAAGTATAGAAGCATTAACCATTTTATTGCCAGTAGACCTGAGTTTCCTAGATCTTTTACATTATGTGCTATGATAAAGTAGCTTAAAGCTATTAATGCAAGTCCCATTGCTTGTTTGAATGGTGATACCGGCTCTTTTCCTTTTGCTCTTAGTTTATCCCAACACAAACTGAAAGGAACGGCCAACAGCACAACGAAAATACCATTAAAGATCTGAACCATTGATGGTGGCATATTCCAGCCCAAAATGTTTCTATCGGTTTGATTATCTGCAATAAATGTTAATGAAGAACCTGCCTGTTCGAAAGCTGCCCAGAAAAAGATAATAAAGAATGAAACAATATAAATTACCCAGATTCTCTGTCTTTCAATTTTGTTTTCTGCAGAGCTCATAATAAGGAAAGCCAAAGAAATACCTGCTGAATAAATGAAAGGATAAATAACTCCTTTGATCAGTTGACCCATTTCTACAGCTTTAAATCCAATTTCTCCTACCAATGCATATCGGAAAACAAAGAATAAAACAACAAATATAAGTCCGGTAATACCTAAAGCCATTCCCGAGAATTTTGCTGTTTGAGTTTCCCCTTCTTCAAAATCTGCACTGGTATTATTTTTTGGTAATCCACCGATAGGTCTTCCTTCCGGCGTTACTACATATTTATTTTTAAGGATAAAGAATGTAATAGTTCCAATAACCATAGCAATTGAAGCTGCTAAGAATCCCCATTTAAAGGCGAAAATATCTCTTACTCCTGTTGCAGCGTCTTTTACGTCTCCTACATAAGGGCAGATAAACTGACCTAAAAACGCTCCAATGTTGATCCCCATATAGAAAATGGTGAAAGCAGAATCCAGTTTAGACTTCTCTTGTTTTGGATAAAGACTTCCCACCATGGATGAGATGTTCGGTTTGAAAAATCCATTACCAAAAATAATAACGAATAAAGCCAGCCACATGATAAGCTTAGCGCTTCCAATATCTGCGGAAAAAGTTGAAGCACTGATGAATAATAAAAACTGACCAATGGCCATTAATGATCCTCCAATGATAATAGCAAATCTGTTTCCGATATATTTATCTGCAATAAATCCTCCTAAAAGGGGAGTTAAATAACATAAAGCTAAAAATCCACCATAGATAATAGCTGCATCAGCTTCTTTTATCAATAAGGAATTTACCATAAAGAGCGTCAAAAGAGCTCTCATTCCGTAAAAGTTGAAACGCTCCCACATTTCCGTTCCGAACAGAACCCACAATCCTTTCGGATGTCTGGAATTCTTATTCTCTACAAATTCATCCGGTTTCGGACTTATTGCTTCAATATTATCCATTTCTATTGTTAATTTTTGTTAAGACTGACAAATATAGTTTATTTTGGGTTTTTGGCAAGGTTTTAATTTTATTTTTAAATAAAAAAGCTGCAGAACCATTCTGCAGCTTTATATTCTTTATAAATACTAAGGATTAGTGCCCTTTTTCCTTCATAATTTTATTTAATCTTTTTAACATAGAAAGGCCTAAAAGAGTAGCAAATATTAACAAACCGAAATTAACAAGAAAATAATTCGTCTTGTTTTCGTAGTTATACCAGGTGCTGGCAAGGATCCCTGAAAGCTTGTTTCCTACAGAGTTGGCAAGGAAGAATCCTCCCATCATCAGGGCTGTAATTCTTGCCGGTGAAAGTTTTGAGACAAAAGAAAGTCCCATAGGCGAAAGGCATAATTCCCCAATAGTAATCACACCATAACTGGCTACCAGCCATAAAGGAGAAACTTTTACAGCTCCGTTATCTCCGGCCATTACTGCTAATACCATCACCAAACAGGATAGTCCTGAAATAAATAGTCCTAAAACTATTTTAGTAGGGGTTAACGGCTCTTTACCTTTTCGTCTTAAAAGGGCCCAAAAACCAACTATGACAGGGGTCAGAGCAATTACCCAAAACGGATTAATAGACTGAAATAATTCAGTATTGTACAGATATACTTTGTTTTCAGGATTCTTTTCAAGAGCAGCCCGCTGTTCGGGAGAAATATTTTTAAAATAAACATCTTTTCCTGTTTCTTTCCTGGTATCCCCCTTTTCATCTTTTTGAGATCTGAATTGGTTGTCATATACAGGGGTTTCTTTATCTTCATAGCTCTTCCCATCCACCATGTAAATTCCTTCCAGCGGCTTTTCTAAAGAGGCCGGAACACTTCTGTCTGTATAATAATTAGCCCATCTTGTCAAGGCAGTACCGTTTTGTTTAAATACAGCCCAGAAAAACATGCTGATCAGGAATACGGATAATAGGGCACCAATAGAAGCTTTTTCATCCGGTTTAGCTTTGAAATAAAGAGAGGCATAAAAGTAAATAACAGGAACACATGCAAATATAAAGGCATCTGTGCTGTCACTCCCAAAAATATTGTTAGGAATAAACCAACCGATGGCTCCGGCAATAATAGCGGGAACAAATACTTTAAGCATAATTTCAGAAAGTTTGGTGTCTCCTTCCTGCACCGGTTTCATCTGTGCAGCATGGATATAGTGTTTTCTTCCGATCGTGAAAATTACCATACCGATCAGCATTCCTACTCCGGCAGTGATGAATGCTTCACCCCATCCGAATTTATTACGCATGAAGGCAGCAATAATATTACAGATAAATGCACCGATATTGATTCCCATATAGAAAATATTATATCCGGAATCTTTATTGGCTTTATAGGGTTCTTCAGAATACAGGTTTCCTAAAAGAGTAGAAATTGTAGGCTTAAAAAAACCATTTCCAATGATAATTAAAGCTAAAGATGAATAAAATAGAGGAAGGTCTTTGAAAACTCCCATCCCAATATATCCTGCAGCCATTAAAAATCCACCGATATAAATAGATCTGATATATCCTAAAACCCTGTCTGCTAAAAATCCGCCAATGAAAGGGGTAAGGTATGTCAGGGCAATATAAGTCCCGAAAATATCATCAGCTGTTTTGTCTGGCAGTCCAAGGCCTCCCTTCATACCTGTGGGCTCAATAACATATAGTACAAAGATTCCAAGAATCAGGTAGTATCCGAAACGCTCCCACATTTCAGTGAAAAAGAGGAAGGGTAGCCCTTTAGGATGTTTAGTCTTCATATAATCAATTTTCAAATTTCCCAAAAATAAGTTTTTAATTTCAATTGATAAAATAAATAATACTGAGCGAAATGATTAATGAAATAAATAGAAGCCCTTTATTTCTGAAGGGATAAAATCAAATTTTGTAAAACCTGATCAATTTGCATCTACAAGACGTACATATTGCACATATTATGAATAAAAAATTGCAAATAATATACAATACATATTTCCCATTAAGGTGATTTTTGTTTTTAGTTTTGAAAGGTCAACAGTGACACAGAACAATTTTATAAAAAACAACATGAAAAAAATCGATTTAAAAAAATTGAAAGGAAGCTTATCCAGAAATGAGCAGAGAACGATTAAAGGAGGTGTAAGAGCCGAAGATCCCATTACAGACTTGGGGTGTGCATGTACGAATGCACAATGTGCTGCTTCTCATGGAGGTAATGGAGATTCTTATTGCAATGGAACTTTTTGTTGCGGATAATTAAGACTCATTCTTTAAAATGGCAACAGGAAACTGTTGCCGTTTTTTGAAACGCAAATGATGTAAAAAAATGACACACAAAAGCTATACTGCTGTTATCAATTATTTAGATGATAATAAAATATATGTTGATCGGGATGAATTTGAGCTTCAGTTGGAAGGGCATCCGGATTTTCCTAGTCTTTTAGCATTTTCTGATGCATTACACTTTTTCAATATTGAAAACTACAGCTACAGAATAGATAATGACGAAAAAGATATTTTGCCTGAAAATTTTCTGGCTTTAGTAGAAGGAGAGCTGGCTGCTGTGAAAAATAAGAATAATAAATTGATAATTAATGGTTCCCCAATGAATGATTTTTTTTCAAAATGGGAAAATATAATACTTGTTATTGAAAAAGAAGGTGAACTTGCAACTACAAAATCAAAACTAAATTATTCTTATATCAATTGGGGAATCCCTATACTATTGTTTTTATTTCTTTTGGGATCTAATTCTTCCAGTATAATTTTACAATTAGCTTTCGCACTTACTTCTTTATTGGGGTTTGTTTTTGCTTATGAAGCTTATAAGAAAACCCATGGTAAAGGAACATTTATTCCGGTGGGAGTGTGCAAAAGTAATTACTTGAATACGGATTGCGACTTGGTTTTTAATTCAAAAAAATGGAAAATTTTCAATAAAATAGATTTATCTGAGATATCAATGTTGTTTTTTACCAGCCAAATAACGTGCTTCATTTTATTTTCCTTGGTAAAAGACATCGAATTCTTTTTTGCTGTCTATCAATATGCTTTATTTACCTTTATACCCATAGCTTGCTTATCTTTATATTATCAGGTATTTGTGGTCAGGAAATATTGTCCGGTGTGTATGATCATTATAACCTGTGTTTGTATCCAATTACTTGCAGCTAATCTTATACCTTTTGATCCCAAGAAAATAAATCTGGGTTCTATAATTTTATTTTTAATTGGAATTTTTGGTTCCTTAATCGTTCTCTTGAATCTAAGGATGAAAAACGAGATTGCACAGAAAAATGAAAATACCATTAAGAGAAACCTGAAATTCAGAAGAAACTATTTGTTTTTTAAAAATAACCTGTCCTTTCAGAAAAAATTAATTGATACGGATGTTTCGGGTGCTTTTGTATTTGGGAATAAACATGCCGATCAAAGTTTGACCTTTATTACCAACCCTTTTTGTAAGCATTGCAAAGAATTTTATCCTGCTTTCCTAAAGTTGGTTAAGATGTATTCTGCTGAACTGAGAATTAATATTTTCTTCGATATAGACCTTAACAGAGATGACGAGGATAATAAAACAGTTCATGTCAACCTTACCAATATATACCTCAACAGTGAAAATAAAACTGAGTTTTTAGAAGGTTTAAACAGCTGGTATGCGGTTCAGGGGTATACTGAAAATAAAAACGGATGGTATAAAAGGTATTCTAAATATTTTGGAAGTTCAGAAGCGGCACTTAATGTTTTAAAAGATCATGAAAAATGGTGCACCAACAATAGCGTTCACTTTACACCTGATATTTTTCTCAATGATACGGAATACCCCATTCAGTATGAAAGAGCGGATCTGGAGTATTTTATCCCCGAGTTTTTATCAGAAAATTAAAATTAATTATGAAAAATTTATTATTTATACTACTGGGAACTGTGATGTTTTTTTCTCAGAATAACAGGTTCATCTATGAGGTGAAATACAAGAAAGATTCAACCTCAAAAGAGATCACCCGGGAAAATTATTATCTGGACATTACAAAAGAGGATATAGCCTATTATAACAGACTGAATTATATTAGTGATTCATTATTTGTTGCTACTGGGCAATATGCATTTAAAGGAAACAGGCTGACCTCTTTCCTTATCAAAAAAAATGATAGCAATATCTTTCAAAACTATGAATATATCGGTGATGCGACCTTCTATAAATTATCTGAAGAATCCAAACAACAATGGACTATTATGGACAGTGTAAAAATTTCTAATAATTTCCGGCTTCAAAAAGCTAGTACTCAATTCGGAGGAAGAAACTGGATCGCATGGTTTACTAAAGATATCCCAATACCCTACGGACCTTATAAGTTTAACGGATTACCGGGATTGATTATGGAATTGTATGATACCCAAAAGAATTACTATTTTAATGTGATTAAGAGTGAAAAGATTCCGGATGATTATAAACGTAATTCATTAAATGCCTCTATATCCAGAGCGATTCCCATTACCCAGAAAGATTTAAATAAACTAAGGTTGGACCTCTACTCCAATCCCTTTAAATATGTATTGAATGGAAATTTGACCATGCGCGAAGGACAGAAATTGTTGTTGGAAGACGGAACCGTTCTCTCTAAAGAACAGTTGAAACCTGCCGAAGGTAATGAGAGAAAAAAAATAAAGGCTTTTAATAACCCCATAGAATTGGATAAGGCGATGAAATATCCGTGAACAAAATAAAAATCCCTTTCAAATTTTGAAAGGGATCTATAGTAAGTTTTATTTGTAAGAAGTACTTTCTTATAAATTGTTTAAGATAAAATCAGTCATTTTCTGATAAAGCTGTGGTCTTGTCTGTCCTCCATAAATTCCGTGATTTTTATCCGGATAAGCCATGAAATCAAACTGTTTTTTATTTTGAATCAAAGCTTCGGAAAACTCCATGGAATTCTGGAAATGTACGTTGTCATCAGCTGTTCCGTGGATCAACAGGAATTTGCCTTTCAATAAATTAGCATATTCTGTAGGTGAGTTTTTATCATATCCATCAGCATTTTCCTGAGGGGTTCTCATAAATCTTTCAGTGTATACAGAGTCATAATATCTCCAGTTGGTTACTGGTGCAACAGCAATTCCCACCTTGAAAACATCTGCTCCTTTAGTCATTGCCAAACTTGTCATATAGCCTCCGAAGCTCCATCCGAACATTCCGATTCTGCTCTTGTCAATATAAGATTGGGTACCGAACCATTTAGCCGCAGTAATCTGATCTTCAATCTCATATTTACCTAAGTTCATATACGTTACTTTCTTATATTTAGCTCCTTTATAGCCTGTTCCACGTCCATCTACACAAGCAACGATATACCCTTTCTGCACCAAATGATTGAACCACATAGCATTTCCGTTATCCCAGGAATTGGAAACCTGCTGAGATCCCGGTCCTGAATATTGGAACATGAATAAAGGATATTTCTTAGTAGGATCAAAGTTTTTAGGTTTCATGATCCATGCATTCATCTGATCACCTACTGCATTGGGAATGGTAATGAATTCCTTTTCAGCAAAATTATCAGTTTTTAATTTTTGTAACTGATCATTATTGTTCTGAAGTTCTTTTACAGCCTTTCCATTTCCGTCTTTTAAAACATAAGTATAAGGTTTTGAAGCCGTAGAAGAGGTCTCAATGAAATAATTATAATTTTTGCTGAAGTTGGCAGAATTGTTTCCTTCCGTATTAGAGATAAGCTGAGATTTTCCGTTTTCAATATTTACTTTAGAAATTACCTTGTTGATACTTCCTTTTTCAGTAGTCTGAACATAGATTTCTTTAGATTTTGGATTGAAACCATAATAATCCGTTACCTCCCAGTTTCCTTTAGTGATTTGCTTCTTAAGCTTACCATCTTTGTCATACCAGTATAAATGACGGTTTCCATCTCTTTCAGAAGCCCAAAGGAAAGAATTGTCTTCTAAAAATTCTAAAGTAGGACTATCCGTATCAATCCATTTGTCATCCGTTTCAGTAAATAATTTCTGAACAGCTCCGGTTTTAGTATTGACCTTTAAAATATCTGAAGCGTTTTGAATTCTTTCGGAAGTAATCAAAACAATTTCATCAGCTTTTGCCGTTTGAAAAACGTTTGGAATATAATAGTTTTTAAAAGATCCTAAATTCAATGGCATTGTTTTTCCACTGTCCAGACGGTATAATTGTGCAGAAACTACAGAATTCTTTTCACCAGCCTTAGGATATTTGTAACGCATTTCAGCAGGATAAAGATTTTTTCCATAGATAGGAATATAAATTTCCGGAACCTGGCTCTCATCAGATTTTACAAATACAATAGCATCAGAATTTTTTGTCCATTCATATTGTCTTGCATGCCCGAATTCTTCTTCATATACCCAGTCTGCCAATCCATTGATAATAGAATTCTTCTTACCATCATTGGTTATTTGTGTGATCTTTCCGGAAGTCAGATCCTGATAGAATAAATTATTATCAGAGATAAAAGCTATTTTCGTAGCATCAGGGGAAAATCTAGGCTCCTGAACAGTTTTGCCTTCATTTAAGCTGATTACTTTTCCTGATTTTAAATCTTTTACATCAAATTTTCCAAGAAAAGAATGCCTGTAAATAGGCTGGCTTCCTACTTGTAAGAGAATTTTAGACTCGTCATCAGAAAATTCATAGCTTTCAAATTTTCCATCTACAAGGTTTCCTTCTTTCTGAGAAGTTTTGTAAGAATATTTTGCGATTCCTGCTGGTTCTATAACCAGATAGTTTTCGCCGTTTTTCATAGATGTAATCCCGGCAATACCCTTACCACGGTAATATCCTGAATATATTTTATCTAAAGTAATTTCCTGTGCCGATACAGTTTGGAATGCCGCAGCAATCGTAAGCGTTAAAAATAGTTTTTTCATTTCTAGCATTAATGGATTTCAAAGATAATAATTTTATTAAAATGTGTAAAAAAAGCTTTTCAAATAAGACTTTTGGCAGAAAAATTGAATATCATTAAGTATAATCAAATCAAATAATAATTATGGAAACAAATGCATACAACCAGAAACTAAACCGTTATGTATTGAATGACAGAATTGTTTATACAGGTTTTTCCAGTTTTAAAGACGCTGAAGAATGTGCCCAAAAAAAAGGAGGAACATTAGTGGAAGTGAGTTTTAAAGATGGAAATGATAACCCTCAGATTACAGATGAAGCCGGTTTAATAGAAAAAAAACTTCATTACTATGTGTATGCAGGCGATGAATATAAATTTATCCATTCATCTGATCCCGGATTTAGAAAATATGCTGATGAGTTGCAGAAAATAAAAGCAAGAAATGATAAAACAAGTCCGGATGAACGGTATTTTGCCAATTTTGAGATCGAAAATGCAGAAGACCCGATTATTATCCTGAAAAATGATCACTTTGAGTCAGTAACTTCACGAGAACGTTCAAAATATATGAAACATGCCTGTGTTTATGAATTAGGGGTATCCCTGGTAAAATCTTAAAAAAAACGATCATGAGCAAGACAAAATATTCAGATAAAGCTCAGGACAAAGTAGGAAAAGTAATGCACGAATTCAAGGAAGGGAAATTGAAATCTTCTTCCGGAGAAAAGGTGACCAACAGAAAACAAGCCGTAGCAATCGGTATTTCTGAAGCAAGAGAAAAAGGCTTAAAAGTGCCTGCAAAAAAGAAAAGCAAATAATCTTTAATGAAAAATCCGTGGAGAACTTCTTCACGGATTTTTATATTTTAATATTTAGGATTTTCCTTGTAATCTTTTTATTGCTGACCGTTATAAAGTATCCTGTAATATTCATCCGCCATGCGATCACTGTTGAACTGATCCTTTACATCATTCATTGCATTATGCTGGATTTTTCTCCATTGATCAGGATGGTCATAATATGTCGGAAGAATTTCGTTTTCAAGGATTTCATATAATTTGTTTAAATCATAATTGTCCTGTTCATAGATGCTCATGTTCATATAATCTGCTTTCGGAACAACGAAAGAGTTTTCTCTATGTTTGGCAAATTCCGGGATCCACCCGTCGTCGGTAGATAAATTCACAGAACCGTTCATAGCAGCGGTCATACCGGAAGTTCCTGAAGCTTCCCTTGGAACTCTGGGGTTGTTAAGCCATAGATCCGAACCTTGTTTTAAAGATTTACTTAAACTAAGTTCATATCCTGTAAGAACAGCCATACTTTTATGATTTTTACTTTCCTCAACGAGAGTGTTGAATGTGGAAATGGCGGAATAGTCCATTGGATAAGGCTTTCCTGCCCAAATGATCTGTACCGGATATTTCGGGTTGTTAAGAAGTCTGTAGAATCTTTCTTTATCATGCAGAAGAAGTTCCGCCCTTTTGTAGCCCGCAAATCTTCTTGCCCAGACAATGGTAAAAATATTAGGATTGAATAGATTTCCCGTTTGATCCGCAACGATACTGAAAAGCTTTTTCTTCAAATACTTTTTACGGTAGTCAAAAACGGTGGCGTCATTTTCATCTTTAGCGTTGTATAAAGGTTTATCAGACCAATATTTAAATTCCTGTGCGTTAGTGATAGACGTAATTTCACAGATGTCAGAATATTTATTCCACATGGCTCTGGAAACCACACCATGAAGCTGAGAAACGCCGTTGGCAATTCTGGCCATCCTTAATGCACAAAGGGAATGATTGAAGCGGTCATCATTGGAACCTTCAATCTTTTTTACTTCTTCCATGCTGTAGCCGGAGAAATAGGACATATCATAACATAATCTGAAACTATGTTTTTCATTTCCTGCTTCTTCAGGCGTATGTGTTGTGAAAACCAGTTTTTCCTTAACTTTATTAAGGTCTCCGTTATATTTTTTCAACAGATAAAAGGCTGCCGGAAGCCCGTGAGCTTCATTAAGATGGTAAACATCTCTTTCAATATTCAATTCATCCAATAGCTTGGCT
>Ga0105243_10000178_pt1 | contig 73651 bp, 64 predicted proteins | sample KBSM34metaG_FD_81525 | JGI IMG/M metagenome (GOLD analysis project Ga0105243, IMG submission 81525) | Miscanthus rhizosphere microbial communities from Kellogg Biological Station, Michigan, USA - KBS M3-4 metaG | ecosystem: Host-associated > Plants > Roots > Rhizosphere > Soil | place... | reverse complement strand
GCGGTTGGCGCGGCGGCCCTCCGGGTTGTCGGTGCCGGCGTCGGTGAAATTCGGCCGCCGCGGCTGGCTCATGCCCTTGGCCACCGTGACGATCTGATCGCTCGCGACGCCGGAAGCGACGAGAAAATCGCGGACGATGTCGGCGCGCCGCAGCGACAGCCCGTCGTTGTAACCGGCGCCGCCGAGCGCGTCGGTGTGGCCGCTGATCGTGAGTTTTTTTCCGGCATCCCCGCGCAGGATGCGGGCGACGATTTCGAGCTGCCGGCGCGTCCGCGGCGCGAGTTCGGCGTCGTCGAACTCGAAGTAGAGCACCAGCGTGTCCCCGCCCTTCGGGTTGCGGATGAGCGGCGTGTAGTAGAGGTCGCCGCCGGCGTAGCGCTTGGCGAAATCGGCCAGCAGTTGGTCGAGGTTCACCTCGGTGACGTGCCACGACGCCCCGCCCTGCCCTGGCTTGAGCAGCAGCGAGAACTGCGCCGCCTGCGCGTTGTCGGAGGTCTCGACGTTGACCAGATAGCCGGTTGCGTCCGGCCGCTGCAGCATGACGCGCAGCGGTTTGTACGGCCGCAGCTGGTAGCCGCCCTCCTCGAACAGGATGCACAGGCCGGCGAGCGTGGCGTCCGAAACGGTGGCGGCGTCGGCCCGGCTTTTCGCCAGTTCGAAATCCTGCCGCAGCACCGCGCGGAGGAAGGCGTCCGCCACCAGCAGCGAGTCCTCGCTCGCGGCCTCCCCCGCCTTGGGCAGAACCAGGCGCTCGATCGACCAGCGGCCGTCCTTGCGGCGCAGGTCGAGGAAGATGCGCTCATGGCCGGGTTCGTCGCCTTCGAGTTCGATCGCCCAGCGGCTCAGCGCGTTGAGTTCCAATTCGCCCACCTCGCGCACCGCCGGCTTGCGGAGCTTCAGCGGCTTGCCGCCGGCAAAGGCATTCAGCTGCTCGGCCATCGCCGCGTCGCCGGTGAGCTTGGCGATCGCCTCGAAATCGCCGGTTTCCAATGCCTCGCCGATCCGCGCGAGCCAGCCCGCCGGGGTCGTCGGCGTGAACGACTTCGCCGCGGGCGGCGGAACCGCGGGCTCCTGCGGCCGCTCGTCGTCGTTCCCGGCGGCGGGAGGCGCTTGAGCGGGTTCGACCGGCTGCGGCACGGGTGCCGCCACCGGTTCCTTCTGGCGGAACAAGAGCCACGAGCCGGCCGACAAACCCAGCGCCAGGCTGGCGAAGAACACGATCAGGGGCAGTTTGGAACGGGTGGCGGCCATGACAAAAGAGCTATAGAACGGGCGATCCGCGCGCGAAAGCGGCAATCCGGCCTTCACGCGGCCGGGCGGATGGTTTCCCGATCAACGGCCCTCTGGAGCCGTTTCTTTCGGCGGCAGCGCCGGCAGCTCGATCCGCTCGACCCGCCCTTCCCGCAGCACGGTCAGCGTCGTCGGCTGGTCGGCGATCGACGCGGCGAGGTAGATGAAAAACTCGTTCGCGCTGCCGACCGCCGCCTGGTTCACCGCGCCGATCAAATCGCCCGGCTGGATTTTCCCCGCCGCCAGACCCGAAGCCAGCACGCGGGTCGCGACCACGCCGCGGAACCCGCGCAGGCGCTCTTGCACGACCAGATCGCGCACCTCGATGCCGACCGCCTGCAGCACCTCGTCCGGGTCGCGCGCGCGGTTTTTCGACGCGGCGGGCTCCTCGCGCGTCGCGGTCGCCGCTCCTTCGCTGATGACCGCCTTGAGCGTGAGCACCTGCCCCTTGCGCCACACCGTCAGCGGCACCTCCTGCCCGATCTTCGTGCGCTGGATCAAGGCCATCAGCTGGCCCATCGACTCGATTCTCTCGCCGTTGTATTCTTGGATCACGTCCCACGGCTGCAAGCCGGCGGCCTCGGCGGGCGAGCCGGCGCTGACGCCGGTCAGCGCCACGCCGTCCTTGCCCTCGTAGCCGATCGCCGCGCGCACCGAGGCGTCCAGGTCCGGCTGCACGCGCAGCCCGAGGTAGCCGTAGACGGGGCGTCCCTTTTCCAGAATCTGCACCAGCGCGTTTTTCACGTCGTTGGCCGGAATCGAGAAGCCCACGCCCTGGAAGCCCGGGTTGTCGCGGTCGGGCGAATAGATCGCCACGTTGATGCCGACGATCTCGCCGCGCAGGTTGACCAGCGGCCCGCCGGAATTGCCCGGGTTGATCGCCGCGTCGGTCTGGAACAGGTCGCGCTGGTTGTCGGAAATCGAGCGCTCCTTGGCGGAAATGATCCCCTGGGTGAACGTTTCGCCCAGCCCGAACGGATTGCCCACGGCGAATACGATCTGGCCGACCTCGACCTGCGCCGAGTCGCCGAACTTCAGCGGCGTGAAACCGTTGTCGCCCTCGATCTTCAGCACCGCGATGTCGAGCAGCCGGTCCTCGCCGATGAGCGAAGCCGGGTAGCGCTTGCCGTTGTGCAGCGTCACCTGGATCTTCTCCTGCCCGGCGATCACGTGATGGTTCGTCACCACGTGACCCTCGCGGCTGACGATCACGCCGGAGCCCTGGCCCTGGGTCGGAAACTGGCGGACGCGCGCGCGGCCCCACGCGTCGGTGAGCTGCTCGATGCGCGTGCCCGCCGTGTTGATGCTGACGACCGAGGGCACCACCGCGCGGGTCACGCGGGCGTACTCGCCGTTGAGGCGGGAAAGCAGCTCGACGTCGTCGCCCTCCAGCGGCGCCTGCTCCGGCAGCGTGAAATGCTCCGGCCGGAACGTCCCCTCCTGCCCCGCCTCCGGGTTGAGCCAGGTGCGCAGCGGCGCGCCGGAGCGCCAGTGCCGCAGGATCGTGACGGCGGCGAAGGCGGTGAAAAACACCACCCCGAGGGCGAGCAAGCGGCGGATTCCGGCGTTCATGGCGGGCGGCGGGGGCTGGCCCGCAGGATGGCATCGCCCGCGGCCGGATTGGAAGGCAAATGGCTACCCGCCATTGCTACGGGAATTGACGTAGATACGCCCCTTGCCCGTCCGCCCCCGGCGACCGTTCCGCGCCGTCCTGGATTCGCCGCTTGGCAAGGCGGGCGCGTCCGCCTTCTCCTTACGGCATGTCCGAGCCGCTGCCGACCTTCGAGACCCGCGAGGAAGTGATGTTTTTCGACACCGACTGCGGGGGCGTCGTCCACAACCTCGCCTACCTGCGGATGATCGAAACCTGCCGCACCCGCTTGGCCGCGCAGGAAATGGGCATGGACCTGCCGGCCATGGCATCGACCCGCCTCTTCCCGGTGCTCATCCGCACCGAGGTCGACTACAAGCGCCCTGGCAAGCTCGGCGACTGGATCGTCCTCCGCGGCCGGCTGGCCGAGGTCTCCCGCGCGCGCTTTATCTTCGAATGCTCGCTGTTCCGCGAGAGCGACAGCGAGCTGCTGGTCACCGCCCGCCAGAGCCTCGCGCTGGTCCAGATGCCCGAGGGCAAGCCGGTCCGCCTGCCGGTCGAGTGGCTGGCCAAGTGGGGCTGAAGACCACAAAGACCGAAGCCACCGGAGGCGGAACTCGGATCTTCCGTCTTAACGTCGTGAGTCTTTTTCCAGCCACACCGCGAGAATCGCCACGTCGGCCGGCGTGATGCCCGCGATGCGGGCGGCCTGGCCGAGCGTCGCCGGGCGGATGCGAGCGAAATTGACCTGCGCTTCCTTTTTCAAACCGCGCACCGCCGCGTAGTCGAGGTCCGCGGGGATCCGTTTGCCCTCCTGCCGCGTCATCCGGTCGATCTGCACCTGCTGACGAGCGAGGTGGCCTTCGTAGCGGAATTCGGTTTCGATCAGCGGCCAAAGTTCCACGTGGAACATTCCCTGCAGATCCGCCGGCAAGGTTTCCCAAGACGTCTCGCTGCGGCGGAACCAGTGGTCGAGCTTCACGCCCTCGAAATTTGTTTTCCGGCCCCACTCCAGCGCCTGCGCTAGTTGCGCCTGCTTGTCGGCGACCCGGCGCGCCCGTTCACCCGCGACCAGCCCGGCCTCCACCCCGCGCGGCGTCAGCCGCAGGTCGGCGTTGTCCTGGCGCAGCAACAAGCGGTACTCCGCCCGCGAGGTGAACATCCGGTACGGCTCGGTGCAGCCCTTGGTCACCAGATCGTCGATCATCACGCCGAGGTAGGCCTCGTCGCGCCGCAGCACGAATTCCGGCTGGCCGAGCACCTTGAGCGCGGCGTTCGCACCGGCCAGCAGACCCTGGCCGGCCGCCTCCTCGTAACCCGAGGTGCCGTTGATCTGCCCGGCGAAATAAAGCCCCTCGACCCGCTTCGTCTCCAGAGTCGGCTGGAGCTGGGTCGGCGGGCAGTAATCGTACTCCACCGCGTAGCCCGGCCGCAGGATTTCGCAGCGCTCCAAGCCCGGAATCGTCCGCAGGAACGCGAGCTGGACCTCGTACGGCAGCGAGGTCGAGACGCCGTTGACGTAATATTCGTGGGTGTGGCGGCCTTCCGGTTCGAGGAACACCTGGTGGCGCTCCTTGTCGGCGAAACGCACGACCTTGTCCTCGATCGACGGGCAATAGCGCGGTCCGACACCCTCGATCACCCCGCAGTACATCGGCGATTGGTCGAGATTGCCGCGGATGATGTCGTGGGTTGCCGGCGTCGTATAGGTGATCCAGCATGGCATTTGTTCCACGTGGAACATCGGATCGCCCCACGGGTTGAGCGTGAAAAGATCGTCGGCCTCCCGTTTCAGCGTGTCAGCGAGGAAGCTGAATTTCGGTACCGGCGTGTCCCCCTCCTGCCGTTCGCACTTCGACAGATCCAGCGACCGGCCGTTCAAGCGGCAGGGCGTGCCGGTCTTGAAACGTTCGACCGCGAAGCCGAGCCGCTTGAGCGAATCCGAGACGGTGGAAATGGCATCCCCCATTCGCCCGCCCTTCTCGTTCTTCAGACCGACGTGCATCAACCCGCGCATGAACGTGCCGGCGGAGAGCACCACCGAGCGCGCCTCGATCGCCATCCCGAGCGAGGTGACGATGCCGGTGACCCGGTCGTTTTCGACCGTCAGCTCGGCGACGTTGCCCTGGTGCAGGTCGATCCCCGGCGTCCCCTCCAGCAGCCATTTCATCCGGAACTGGTACGCCTTCTTGTCGCACTGGGCACGCGGCGCCCGCACCGAGGGTCCTTTCGACGCGTTGAGCATCCGCCACTGGATCGCGGTGGCGTCGGTGTTCAACCCCATCGCGCCGCCGAGGGCGTCGATCTCGCGCACCATGTGGCCTTTCGCCAATCCGCCGATCGCCGGGTTGCACGACATCTGGCCGATGGTGTCGAGGTTCTGCGTCAGCATCGCCACCTGGCAACCGAGCCGGGCGGCCGCGAGCGCGGCTTCGACTCCGGCGTGGCCGGCACCGATCACGAGAACGTCGTACGATTTGGGATAGCGGAACATGCGGGGCCGCCGTCTGTAGCCGAGCCGCGGCGCGGTCACAAGCCCCGCTAGAGGCCGCCGCGTGTTCCACGTGGAACATCGCCAGCCCTGAAATTTCCTCTCGCCCGCCCCTTGCGCTCCCCCCACACTGCCCGCCGCTATGAAGCGCTGGCATTTTCCCGTCCTGTTGGTGGTCGTCACCCTCGTCTTCCGTCTGCTCGGCAGCTACGGCAGCCCACAGTGGGCGAATTTCCAGCCGCTCGCCGCGCTCTTCTTCTGCTCCGCGGTATTCGCCCGTCCCGGTTGGCGCGCCTTCGCCCTGCCGCTTGGGCTGTGGCTCGCCACCTACTTCGCCCCGCTGTGGTTCCACGCCCCCGGTTCCGAGGAAGTCTGGAACCCGGGCATCCTGATCAGCACGCTCGGCGCCTTCGGCCTGACCCACGCGCTCGGCGCCGCCTTCCATAAGCGCCCGGGCTTCGCCCTGCTCGGCGCGGCCCTCGCCGCCGTCACGTTCCATCTCCTCACCTGCGGCGCCGCCTGGCTCGGCGACGTCCGCTATGCCAAAACGCTGGCCGGCCTGTGGCAATCGGTCTGGACCGGCCTGCCCGGCGATCCCTTCCCGTCCTGGCTGTTCCTGCGCAACGCGCTCGCCGGCAATCTGCTCTTCACCGGCCTGATCCAGGCGGTCCTCACCGCCCTCGCCCAGCGCCCCGACCGCAAGCCGCTCCCCGTTGCCAGATAAGGCTTGCCAGCCCTCTTTCCCCACGCCTTAGTCCCCGCTTCCTGCCCGAATCGATCATGTCGACCGCCTCTCTTGAATCGCCCCGCCTCGATTTCGCCAGCTCCCCGATCAACCTCGAGCTGACTGCGGAACGCAAGATCGAGCTCTTCCGCCAGATGGTGCGCATCCGCCGCTTCGAGCAGGCGGCGCTGAAGTATTACAACGCCGGTAAAATGGGCGGCTTCCTCCACCTTTACATCGGCCAGGAAGCCGTCGCCGTCGGCACCATCTCGCTGCGCGGCGCGCACGATCACGTCATCACCGCCTACCGCGACCACGGCCACGCCCTGGCCGTCGGCATGAACATGAACGAGTGCATGGCGGAAATGTACGGCAAGGCCACCGGTTGTTCGAAGGGCAAGGGCGGCTCGATGCACTTCTTCGCCCCGGACAAGAACTACTGGGGCGGCCACGGTATCGTCGGCGGCCAGACGCCGCTCGGCCTCGGCCTCGCCTACGGTGAGAAATACCTCGGCCGCCAGGGCTCCTGCATGTGCTACCTCGGCGACGGCGCGGTCAACCAGGGCGCCTTCCACGAATCGCTCAACATCGCCGCCCTGTTCGACGTTCCGGTCATTTATGTGATCGAAAACAACGGCTATTCGATGGGCACCTCGCAGAAGCGCTCGTCGTCCTACAAGGACTGCCTCGCCCGCCGCGCCGAAGGCTACGACATCGCCTGGGACGTGATCGACGGCTCCGACCTCTACGAAGTGCGCGCCAAGACCCACATCGCCCTCGAGCGCGCCCGCAAGGAGAGCAAGCCGACCGTGCTCGAAATTTCGACCTACCGCTACTACGGCCACAGCGTCGCCGACGCCAACGCCAAGAAGTACCGCACGCCGGAGGAGATCGAGAACTACAAGCAGAACCACGATCCGATCACCTTGTTCCGCCGCCGCCTGATCGCGGAAGGCGTGCTCACCGAGGAAAGCGCCGACGCGATCAACAAGGAAGCCGCCGACGAGGCCGCCGCGTCCTGCAAGTTCGCCGAGGAATCGCCGGCTCCGAAGATCGCCGACATCATGACCGACGTCTATTGGGAAACGGACAACAACACCGAAGCCTCCAAGCTCGGCCGCCATTTCTTCAACGACTGATCCGCCCCGCCCGGTTCTCCCGCTCCTCCGAATTCCCTTTCCCGCTGATTTTCCCATGTCCCGCATCCTGACCTACCGCGAAGCCCTCCGCGAAGGCCTCGACGAAGAACTCGCCCGCGACCCGAACGTCGTCCTGATGGGCGAGGAAGTCGCCCAGTACAACGGCGCCTACAAGGTGACCGAAGGCCTCTGGAAGAAATGGGGCGACAAGCGCATCGTCGACACCCCGATCTCCGAAGCCGGCTTCATCGGCATGGGCATCGGCGCCTCCATGCTCGGCGTGCGCCCGGTCATGGAGCTGATGTTCTGGTCGTTCCACTCGGTCGCCTTCGACCAGCTGGTCAACAACGCCGCCTGCGTCCGCTACATGTCCGGCGGCCTCTGCAACTGCCCGATCGTGATGCGCGGCCCGGCCAACGGCGGCACCAACGTCGGCGCCACCCACTCCCACATCCCCGAAGGCCTGTTCGCCGCGTTCCCCGGCCTCAAGGTCGTCGCCCCGGCCACCCCGGCCGACGCCAAGGGCCTGATCAAGGCCGCCATCCGCGACAACGACCCGGTCTACGTGATGGAAAACACCCTGCTCTACGGCATGACCGGCGAAGTGCCGGATCCGGCCGACGGCGACCACGTCGTCCCGCTCGGCGTCGCCGATCTCAAGCGCGAGGGCACCGACGTCTCCCTCATCGCCCACGGCCGCTCGGTGATCCACTGCCTCGCGGCCGCGGAAACGCTGCAGAACGAGCACGGCATCTCCTGCGAAGTCCTCGACCTGCGCTCGATCCGCCCGCTCGACCAGGAGGCGATCCTCAAGACCGTCCGCAAGACCAACCGCGTCGTCCTCGTCGATGAATCGAAGGGCTTCGGCGGCGTCTCCGCCATGGTCTCCCACCTGATCCAGGAGCACGCGTTCGACTACCTCGACGCCCCGATCAAGCGCGTCACCACCCTCGACGCCCCGGCGATCTACTCGCCCCACATCGAAAACGAACAGCTTCCGAACCCGCGCCGCATCGTCGAAAAGGTGCTCTCGCTCGGCTGAGGCGGCCTCGTTTTTCGTTGCCAGCGGCGGGGGCAGGCCTAACATTTCATGTCATGACCAAACTGCTTCTCGCCGCCGCCGCCGCCGGACTCTGCCTGGCCGCGACCTCCTGCTGCTGCCTCTTCTAAAAATCCCACCGCCATGAAAAACCTGCTCCTGGTACTGCCTTTGGCCGCGCTTTCGCTCGGTCTTTCCTCCTGCTGCTCGATGTTCGGCGTCTCGATGCCGATGTACAGCACGGAAAAAGTCCGCGCCTGCTGCCGCACAACCACCTGCCAACCGGCCCAAGCGCCCGAAGGCCGCATCGTGAAGGTCCACACCAGCGGCTCCGGTTTCCGCCTCGGCCAGTACCAGCTGGAAGACGCCGCCAACCCGCAGCGCAAGGCACAGCAGGAAGCCGAGCTCGCCCGCGAATCGCAGCCGACCCGCGGCCAGCAGCGCGCCTACTACGCCCCGGCGCCCACCACCGCCCAGTCCGGCGGCTACACCTACAGCGGCGGCTCCAAGGACGCCAAGGCCGTGGTCGAGCAACCGGCCCAGCAGCCGGTCAAGCAGGTCTGCTACAAGACGGTCACGCGCATCCACTACAACGGTCCCTGCGTCCGCCCGTTTTGCCCGGACAAGGTTTGCTGCGGCACCACCGGCCCGCGCACCCGCCAGCTGGCGACCGTCCAGAGCGCGACCGGCGCCCCGAACCTCGGCCTCATCCCGACGATGAAGCCGCTGGCTCCCTGAACAATCATCCGGTTTTCCGTATCCAACGGCGGTGGCTCCCAGCCCCCGCCGTTTTTGTTGAGACCGACGGGCAACGAAAAAACTGGAAATGGCCGGACATTCTCCCATCCTCCCCGCGGTTTCCATCCCTACTGTCATGCCCGTGAACATCGAAATGCCCAAACTCTCCGACACCATGACGGAGGGCACCCTCATCAAATGGCACAAGAAAGTCGGCGATCAGATCGAAATCGGCGATGTCCTCGCCGAAGTCGAAACCGACAAGGCGACGATGGAAATGGAAGCCTTCGATGAAGGCGTGCTCACCGAAATCCTGATCCAGGAAGGCGAAAAAGCCCCGGTGAACGCCGTCATCGCCGTGCTCGGAGGCGATTCCGCCGCCAGCGCGCCCGCTCCGGTCGCCGCCGCCGCACCCGCCGTCAAGGAATCCGCTCCGGCGGCTCCCGCCCCGGTTGCCGCCGCCGCCGCTCCGGTTTCGACCTCCGGCGAACGCCTCAAGGTTTCCCCGCTCGCCCGCAAGATCGCCGTCGAGCAAGGCATCGATCTCAACGCCGTCGCCGGCTCCGGCCCGGCCGGCCGCATCGTGAAAAAGGATCTCGCCGGTGCCTCCGCCGCTCCGGCCGCCGCCAAACCCGCGGCTCCCGCCCCGGTCGCGGCCGCTCCCACCGCCCCGGCCCCCGCCGCGATTCTTCCGGTGGCGAAGGACGGCGATCAGATCGTCGAGCTCTCCTCGATGCGCAAGGTGATCGCCTCCCGCCTGCTCACCTCGAAGCAGACGATCCCGCACTTCTACCTCCATGTCGAAGTCGACGCCGCCCCGCTGATGGCGCTGCGCAAGCAGGTCAACGACCAGGCGACCCAGACCCACGGCAACAAGTACACCGTCAACGATTTCATCCTCAAGGCCGTCATCAACGCCAGCCAGACCGTGCCGGCCGTGAACGCCTCGTTCGCCGGCGACAAGATCGTCAACTTCAAGCACGTCGGCCTCTCGGTCGCGATCGCCGTGGAAGACGGCCTGGTCACCCCGGTGATCAAGGAAGCGGAAACCAAGTCGCTGCTCCAGATCTCCCGCGAGGTGAAGGACTTCGCCGTCCGCGCCAAGGACAAGAAGCTCAAGCCGGCTGAATTCGACGGTGGCACGATCACCGTCTCGAACCTTGGCGCCTGGGGCATCGAATCCTTCGACGCCATCGTCAACCCGCCGCAGGCCGCCATCCTCTCGGTTGGCGCGGCGATCGAAAAGCCGGTCGTCAAGAACGGCCAGATCGTCCCCGGCCTGCGCATGAACCTCGGCCTGTCCTGCGACCACCGCGTGGTCGATGGCGCCGTCGCCGCCCAGTTCCTCAGCGAGATCAAGAAGCTCGTCGAGCAACCGGCGCTCATGCTCATCTGAGCCTCGCCTCCCAGCCATTTCCGGCCGGCCTCCCACACTCCGCCTCGCGGACCGGGACGCCGGCCGTTTTGCGTACCACCGAAACGCACAAGACCGCTCCACGCCGCGCTCACGCCATCCGGTCGCCCGACCCTGCCCCGTTATCCGATTCCGGGCAAAGCGCGCCACAGGGCGATCCTGGCGAAAGGAACGGCCGCTCCGCCCTGCCGGGCGTCGCGGAGGAGCCGCCGGGCGAGTTTTCCACAACGCCGGGCGGCCGAGTTTTCCACACGCTCTGAAGAATTCTAGATCTAGAAACTCCAAAAATTCTTCGTCTTAAGCGTGTGAACAACCCCGAATCCGGGCTGTTCCACCGCATGAAATCAAAGGTTCCACGGGAAGAATAACCTGTGAATGAATCCGTGGTACTCGTGGACCCGGTGCCGCGGCGGACGCCGAGCGGAGAATTCCTCCAGCGCTTTCCCCAAGTTGTTCACAGGTTGCTTGGGGGTTGTAGGCGTCCCCGTGGCCGGTCAGTGTTGGGGCGTGGCGGGAACGATCGTCATCACCGGAGGCGAGGGTGGCTTGGCGCGAGCGTTGGCGGATGAATTCCGCCGGGCGAGCCGTGAGGTGCGGGCACCCGGACGCGCCGAACTGGACGTGACCGATCCGGCGGCGGTGCGGGCGTATTTCGCCCCCTTGGAAACCGAGCTGCTGATCTGCGCGGCGGGCGCCACCCGGGACGCACCGCTGGCCCGCATGACCGAAGCTGGGTGGGACGAGGTGCTCGCCGTGAATTTGCACGCCGCCGCTCGTTGCGCCCACGCGGTGCTGGAAGGCATGCTCGAGCGACAGCGCGGCCACATCGTCTTCGTCTCGAGTTTTTCCGCCTTGCATCCGCCCGCGGGCCAGGCGGCCTATGCGGCGGCGAAGGCGGGCCTGCTCGGGTTGACCCGCTCGCTGGCCCGCGAAACCGGCGCGGCGAACGTCCGGGTCAACGCCGTGCTGCCCGGGTTTTTGGAAACCGCGATGACCCGCGGCGTCAGCCCCGCCCGCCGCGACGAAGTGCGCGCCGCCCACACGCTCGGCCGCTTCAACACGCCCTCGGCCGTCGCCCGTTTCCTCCGCGTGCTGCACGACGAGCTGTCGCACACGTCCGGCCAGGTGTTCCAGCTCGACAGCCGGGTCGCTTGACTCCGCCGCCCGCGCCGTCATGGTGCGCGCATGAAACGGATCGCCCGCTGCCTGCTGCTCGCGTCGTGCGCGCTGTGCGCCCTGTCCCTCGCCTCCTGCGGCCTCGCCAACGGCCTCTACGACACGGCCGACCACCTCGTGCAGGCGGCTAGCCGTTCGGTGGGCGGTGGTAACTGAGCACCTCGCGCGAGCCGTCCGGCAGCAGCCGGAATTCCAGCCAGATCGCGTCCGCCGGCAGGCAGCCCGGGAATTTGTTCGCCCACTCGGCGACAATCACCGCGGTTTCCTCCAGATACTCGTCCCAGCCGAGCGCCAGCAGCTCCTGTTCGTCGCCGATCCGGTAAAAATCGAAATGGAACACCGGCAGGCTGCCGCCCCGATACTCGTGCGCCAGCGAGAACGTCGGGCTGGTCACCTCGCCGGTGCTGCCCAGCGCCGCCGCCAGCCCCTTCGTCCAATGCGTCTTGCCCGCACCCAGGTCGCCGACCAGTGCGAACACCGTCCCGGCCCTCGCTTGTTGCGCGGCCAGACGGCCGAGGGCTTCCATCGCGGCGGGGGTGTTGGCGAGGCCGATCATCGTTAGTTCGGAAAGCTTAAGAAATGCGGTGCGTCGATTCTAAAAAAATTTCTTGCCGCTTGCCAGCCTCCGTGTTGTTGTCCCTGCCCGCCCGAAAAGGCGGCAACCCTCTCCTCTTACGGCCATGGCCTACGCAGTGATCAAAACCGGCGGCAAACAGTACCGCGTCCAGCAAGGCGACCAAATCGACGTCGAGAAGCTCGACGTGGAAGTCGATTCCGAAATCACCTTCGACGAGATCCTTCTCGTCGGTGAAGGCGAGTCCGTGCAGGTCGGTGCTCCGACCGTCGCCGGTGCTTCCGTCACCGCCAAGGTCGTCAGCCAGTTCCGCGGCCCGAAAGGCGTCGCCTTCAAGTTCAAGCGCCGCAAGGGCTTCCACAAGACCAAGGGCTTCCGTCGCCACCTGACGAAGCTTGAGATCACCGCCATCGGCCTCTAATCCCTCACCCCTTCCCGACATGGCCCATAAGAAAGGACAAGGCTCCGTCAAGAACGGTCGCGACTCGCGCAGCAAGCGCCTCGGCGTGAAGAAGTTCGGCGGCCAGGCCGTCATCGCCGGCAACATCATCGTCCGCCAGCGCGGCACGAAGTTCGTCCCCGGTCTCAACGTCGGCATCGGCCGCGACCACACCCTGTTCGCCCTCGCCGACGGCCGCGTTGCCTTCGACCGCGATGGTCGCCGCGTGAACGTCGCCGCCCCGGTCGCCGCGAACTAAGCCAAACGGCATTCGTTTTCCGAAAAGCCGCTTTCCGCAAGGAGAGCGGCTTTTTGCGGTCATAAAGCTCAGCCTGAGGTCTCCATTTTGGCTTGGAGGCTTTTGCGGCGGACCATCCATGCCAAACCTGCGAGCAGGCAAACCCCACAGCCGATCAAGCAAATGCCAAAGGAGGGGGCGATCACCGTAACCACGATGTTGTTGAAGGCGTTCTTTGCCGCGAGAAAGCTTTTGATCGCCTGCGGATCACCTGCATCGTGGGCACGAAGCGTTGCAGGTTGCCTAACCCATCGCATCCACAGGCCTGCCATTCGAGTAGCCAGCAAAAGAATAGCTCCCAAGCTGGCAAACGCCAAAGCCGTCTTCAGGCAAAGACGTTCCCGGCGCTGGGCGAAAGCAAGAGGCGCGGATGGTTCCATGCACCCACTTTCAAAGAGGCTCTCCCGTGGCGTCCATCCGAATCCGCCCTCTTCTCTTGCCTCCCGTCCCGGGTTTCTAAACGCTCTTCCTCATGGCCCTTTTCGGATCGCTCGAAACCGTCCGCTCGCAAGCCGCGAGCTTCCCCGCCCTTGCCACCGCCCTCGCCCACGTCGCGCGTTACTTCACCGCCGGTAGCCCGGAGCAGCAGCGGCTGGCCGCGCTGAACGCCGATGAATCCGGCCGCGTCGAGCTCGATCACGGCGTGTTCGCCCTCGAACAATGCTACCTTACCAAGCCGTCCGAGGCGGTCAAATGGGAGGCCCACAAGGTCTACCTCGACGTCCAGGTCGTCGTTTCCGGCGATGAAATTTTGGAAGTCGCCGACGTTTCCGAACTTTCGGTCGAGCAGGACCTCACGCCGGACAAGGACGTGCTGCTGTTCCACCCCTACGCCGACGGCACCCGTCTGCGCGCCCGCGACGGCTCCGTCGCCGTGTTTTTCCCGCCGGACGGCCACCGCCCCGGCCTGGCGGTCGCCTCGCCCGCCCTCGTCCGCAAGGTGGTGGTGAAGGTGCCGCTGTCCTGAGCCGGACCCTCTTCACTTGCTTCCGCCCGCTTGTTTCTAAAATCTCCCGCCATGTCCGCCGCCGCGCTGAAAGCCATCCTGCTCGAAAAATCCGTCCGCACCGGAAAGTTCACCCTCGCCTCCGGCAAGGAAAGCGACCTCTACATCGACTGTCGCGTCACCGCGCTCGACCCCTTCGGCGCGAACCTGATCGGCGAGCTCGGCTGGGCCGCCGTCCGCGAGCGCATCGCTAAGGAAGGCCTGAAAATCGACGCCATCGGCGGCATGACGCTCGGTGCCGACCCGATCTCCCTCGCCGTCGGCATGACCTCGGCCAAGCAACACCCGGACGAGGCGCTGCAGGTCTTCACCGTGCGCAAGGAACCGAAGGGCCACGGCCGCGGCAAACAAATCGAAGGCAACTTCAAGGAAGGCGCCACCGTGATCGTCGTCGACGACGTCATCACCACCGGCGGCTCGACCATCAAGGCGATCGACGTGATCGAGCGCGAGGGCGGCAAAGTCGCCTTCGCCCTGGTCCTCGTTGACCGTGAGGAAGGCGGCCGCCAGGCGATCGAGGCCCGCGGCATCCCGGTGCTCACGCTTTTCACCCGCAAGACGCTGCTCGACGAGTGAGACGGGTCCGTCCGTCCGGCGGATGGAGTTGAGCGTTCACGCGAGGAAGGTCTTCCGGGGCGGAGCCGTGGCGGATCCTTGCCCGCGAGACCCAACTCGTGCGCGCCGTGCCGATGGAACCCCGTGAGATCACTTCCGCCGCGTCCCTGGAAACGCCGGAGGAAGCCGGCCGGATTCTCGACGCCCTCCGCCGCGCCATCCCTCTCAACGGCATGGCAGTGGCGACGGAGGAAACCTATCTCGGCTGGGCCTCGCCCTACCTCCGCTCCTGCCACGAACGGCTCGGCCGATCGCCCGCCGACGCCGGTCCACCCGCCATCACCGCCTACCTCGAATTCCTCGCCTTGGAGCGCAACGTCGCCCCCGCCACCCAGAAGCAGACGCCCCACGCGCTCGAAGCACGGCTGCGCCAACACCTCGAACGAACGCGCCAAAACCATCTCGACGACCTAGCGGGCGGCGCCGCCCATCTGCCGGAATCCCTGATCCGGAAATACCCCAACGCCCCGCGCCAGTAGTGCTGGCAATGGGTTTTCCCCGCCGCGACCCTCTGCCCCCACCCGCGCACCGGGAAAATCGCCCCCTACCACCTCCACGACGACTCCATGGCCCGCCAGATCCGGGACGCCGTCCGCAAGGCCGGCATCGCCAAACGCGTCACCTCCCACACCCTGCGCCATTCGTTCGCCACCCACCTGCTCGAATCCGGCACCGACATCCGCACCGTGCAGGACCTCTTCGGCCATGCCGACGTCTCCACCACCATGATCTATCTTCATGTCATGAAGCGGCCGGGAGCAGGCGCGCCCAGTCCGCTTGATCTCGCCTGAACCCCCATCTCTTCATCCACCGATCTTTCGCCTTGGCCCGCCATGCCGCCGTCCATACAAACGGTCAATGACGAGCTTCGCTGAATTCCGTAATTCAGGGTCGCCTTTTACCGTGATACCCGACCGGTCGGGTATCACCCCCCAAACCCGACCGGTCGCTTAATAACACTGTTAGGCAAAACAATCATGACTACATTTTATGCGCTTAGCTCGATGGTAATCGTTGTGCTGCTCGTCATTGCGACAAGCCTTTTTATCTCCGAAAGAAAGAAAGCTGGAGATTGGTGGCTTGCTGCCTTTTTCGGATCGCTCGTCCTGAATACAATATGGGCGTTTGTAGGCCCGATACTTGCCGGCATGGAAAGCACACGCGATCAATTCGACATCGGGAATCTTATTTCACGGTTTATCTCATTGGCCGGCTACGCTTCGCTTCTCGTCTTTGCGATAGGTCGAAAGCGAGCATCCACGCTTTCTGCAGAATCGAACCCACGCGAATGAATATCATAGGTTATATAATCCAAACCATGGAGCCGAACAAGGCTCATCTTTGACGTTCGGCTATATTAAAAAACCAGGATATAACGCATAGAAAACTCGGAAAGGCCTGACACCCACCGCAGCCATGAACCATGCCACACAGTTTCTAATCCCTTTTTGGATGACTATCATTGCAGGCTTTATTGCGCGAGTATGGATCAGATCCAAAAGCATACGTCTTCTCAATCAATTTCGAGAAGTCGGAGCCAATAGCGAAGAACACGCCATTCCACTAAAAGAAATCAAAGAAAAACAGCCTTGGATATTTGATCGATTTGTAACCGATAAGATATTGGTTTCCACCTGCGATGGACGCTACTATCTTGATGAGGAGACATTAAGGAATTGCCGGAAAAGACGAAAAGCCATAAGGTTAATTGCGCTTGGGTTCGTAATCCTGGCTTTTATTGTTACTTATTCTTTGCGCAAATAAGCCAAACAAGGCGCTGCAGCCACCCCCCTAGTGGCGACGCGCCGAATTTTTACCGCGCCCATCAAAGTGTCTGTCCCTTTATAAAGCTCAGGCGCATGCGCGGCGTTGGGTTGGCGGAGCGCTTATGGCGCAGGGGGCCCGGTTTCCAAATCGGCTGGCGCGGTCGGGAATTGCTTCCCGGCGGCGGGCAAAAGCCCGAGCATGCCCCTGCTCCCATGATTTCGCGCCGCAAGATCAAGTATCCGGTCTCCAGCTCGCTCCGGCAGTACCTCTACTACTTCGACCGGCAGCGGGATATCCCGCAGGTGTACGACGATCTCGGCCGGTTCAGCGGGGCGATTCCCTACGAGGATCCGCACGGCAAGGAAACGCTGTGGCTCACGGTCATGTATCCGCCGGAGCTGCTCGCCGAGCTGCGGCCGAAGCTGACGAAAATCTACGCCGAGCTGAAGATCGGCGGCGAGGTCGACCGCCACGAGCACCTCACGGTCGACCGCATCGATTTCGGCGATTTCGGCAACTCGAGGCCGTTCCGCATCCGCATCACCAACGTCTTCAACGACAACTCGGACTACTTCTACGTCAAGATCGCCGACGCCTCGCGCATCTACGGCCTGGAGCTCGAGCACATCCTCTCGCCCAACCGCATCAACTACCTGGTCAACGGCAACACGCTGATCGAGGAGCACATCGCGGGCGTGCCGGGCGACGCCTTCCTGCGCGACCACCTGAAGCGGCCCGGCCTCAACAAGGTCCGCATCGCGAAGGAGTTCACCAAGTTCAACGAGCGCTGCTTCATCCGCCTGCTCGGCGACATGCGCAGTGTGAACTACGTCGTCGACATCACGCCGGACTTCGAGGAGGTCCAGTACCGGGTCCGGCCGATCGACTTCGACCAGCAGTCGTACGAGCGCCGCGGGAAAACCTACCTCGCCTACCACTTCGACTCGAACCGCGCGATCACCAAGCTCGCGTTCCAGGTGCTCAACCGCAAGACGATCGACCAGTACGTGGCCGAGGAGCACGCCCAGATGGCGCGCCGCGCCAAGGTCGAGACCAGCCGGCTGAAGGCGCTGCTCGGCATCATGCGCCGCGACGAGCTGGCGCCGGCCGCCCACGTCGAGACGCTCGCCCGCGACCTCGACCGCATGCACGGCACCACCGGCTTCGGCGATTGCAAGACCATGGGCGAGCTCACCGCCGCCCACGTCTCGCTGATGGTCGGGCTGTGAGGGGGCGGATGTCTCCGGAAATGAGGGTTTCCCCTTGGCGCTGGGTCTGTTAAGCCCCGGCCGTGACCGAGACCCGCATCGTTTCCGCGACCAACGACGACATGAAAGAGGCCGTGCGCGAGGCCGTGGCCCTGCTCGCCGCCGGCGAGGTCGTCGCGCTGCCGACCGAGACCGTCTACGGGCTGGGGGCCGACGCGCTCAACCCGGAGGCCGTCGCCAAAATTTTCGCCGCCAAGGAGCGGCCGTCGTTCGACCCGTTGATCGTCCACGTCAGCCGCAAGGCGGAGATCGAGGAGGTGGCGGAGATCGACGACTCGATCCGCGACGTGGTCGAGCGCCTGACCGCGAATTTCTGGCCGGGCCCGCTCACGCTGGTGCTGCCGAAAAAGCCCGCCGTGCCGGACCTGGTGACCAGCGGCCTGCCGACGGTGGCGGTGCGGCAGAGCGCGCATCCGATCTTCCGCGCCATCGGCCGCGAGCTCGGCAAGCCGATCGCCGCGCCGAGCGCCAACCGCTTCGGCCGCATTTCCCCGACCGGCGCCTCGGCGGTGCTGAAGGAACTCGGCGGCGTCATCCCGATGATCGTCGACGGCGGCGCGTGCTCGGAAGGTCTCGAAAGCACGATCATCGCGATCGAGCCGCGCGAGGGCAAAAAGCCGATTTTTAAACTGCTGCGGCCCGGCCCGGTCTCGAAGGAAGACCTCCAGCCGTATGGCAAGGTCGAACGGACGAAGGAACGTCCGGGCGAACTGCCGCACGCGCCCGGCCAGCTCGCCAGCCACTACGCGCCGCGCACGCCGCTGCTGATGTTCGATTCGCCCGAGGATTTCCACCCGGAGCCAGGCAAGCGCTACGGCCTGCTCAGCTACCGCGGCGACGAAAAGGACGGCTACGTCGGCGCGCACGACTGGGCGAAGATCGAGGAGCTCAGCCCGGGCAACGGCAAGCTCGCCGAAGCCGCGCTGCGGCTGTTCTTCCTGATGCGCCAGCTCGACGAGGCCGGCCTTGACGCGATCGTGGCCGAGCCGGTCAGCGAAACCGGCCTTGGCGTGGCGATCATGGACCGCCTCCGCCGCGCTTCCGCGAAGTAAGGCGAGCCTCTTCGTCCGACCCGCTGCCGCGCGATTCCCGTCGCGGCAGGGTCGGAGCCGCCCTGGTCACTTTTCGGGTTCGGGTTCGGGTTCGGGTGCCGGGCCGGTGCTGCGGCCGAACGCGTTGCCCTCGCGCTGGATCGCCTGATCGATCAGCTGCTGCTGTTCGCTTTGCGACGAGTTTTTCTCCTCGAGCGCCTTTTCAGCCGCCACGCGCGCGTTATTCCAGCGCCAGACTTGGAAACCGATCGCTCCGAGGCAGAGGGCGAGGATCAGCACGGTGAGCCACAGCGGGATCGAGCCGGATTTTTTGGCGGCCGTGGGAGGAACGTTCATGGAAGAAGATGGCGCGGCGGGCGCGGAATTCAACGAGGCGGCCGATTTCGTCGGCACGGCCGCGGCGGAAGACGGCATGGCGGCAAGCGCCCGCGTCGGAGGCGCGGGCGGAATCGCGGGGGCCGGTGCGGAAGCGGATGGGGTTTTCACCGCCGTGGGGGCCGGCGGAGTTTGAGCGGCGGCGGCCGGCGCGATCTGGAGAATCGGTTTGGGAGCCCCCGTGAGCGAACCCGTGGGCGAGGCCGCCAGCAGGCGCTCGTTGAGCTCGCGGCGGGCCTGCGCCGGAGTCGCCGCCGCATTCGCGCCCGCCCACTCCTGCCAGCCCAGCACCGCCGACGTCATCCGGGAATCCCCGTTGCGTGGCATGCCGGCCGTCGCCTCCTGCAGCAGCGCCAGCAGCGGGGTCAGCGCCGCCCGGGCGTCCGCCTCGCACAAGCCGTTGGCCGGCGACACCCAGAACAAGTACCGGCGCTCGTCGCCGGACTCGTCCACGCCCACGGCGGACGGATCGGTTTCCACCCAGACCGACTGGATTCCAAGCACTTCGGACAACATCGCGCTCACCTCCAGCGCCTGCTCCAGCAGCAGCACCGCGTCTCCCGCCGACAACGGCCCGGTGGCCAGCAGGTCCTCCAGGGTCGCGCCCGTCACCGGCTCGGAGACGAGGAACGGCTTCGCGTCGCCCGAATCGCAGCCGCCGGCCACGACCGCCCGTAGATTGCGGTGCCGCGCCTGCTCCAGCTTCGGCAGGATTTCCTCGTATGCCTCCTGGTGCTTCGCGCTGAAACCGGCGCCCGAGGAGCCGTGCGGAAAGCACTTCCGCACCTGCACACGCTGCTCCGTCTGGGTGTCGAGCGCTTCGAGCACCACCCCCTGGCCGTCTTGCGCGACGCTGCCTTCGATTTGAAATCTGCGATTCAAGGTGACCGGACCTACCAGAGCTCCGGCCACTCGCCAACCCCTGAAATCGCGTCCCCCGCCCTTCCCCGCCGGCCTCCCTTGCCGTTGATTTTGCGTGCCTTTCGTGTACTTCGTGGTTTTCTTCCGCGCCCGCCGTCCCCGATCCGCCCCGCCATGCCCACCTCGCTGACCCGCAATTTCTCGATCATCGCCCACATCGACCACGGGAAAACCACGCTCTCCGACCGCCTGATGGGTGCGACCAACACCGTGGCCCAGCGTGACGAAAAGGCCCAGCTCCTCGACGCCATGGATCTCGAACGCGAGAAGGGCATCACCATCAAGTCCCACCCGGTCGCGATGGAATACAAGGCGAAGGACGGCAAGACGTACAAACTCAACCTGCTGGACACCCCCGGCCACGTCGACTTCTCCTACGAGGTCGCCCGCTCGCTGGCCGCCTGCGAAGGCGCGATCCTGATGGTCGACGCCGCCCAGGGCGTGGAAGCCCAGACCGTGGCGAACCTCCACCTCGCCCACGCCCAGAACCTCGTCATCATTCCGGTTCTCAACAAAATCGACCTGCCCGCCGCCGACGTCGCGAAGTGCCGCAAGCAGCTCGAAGACATCCTCGCCATCCCGGGCGAAGACGCCATTCCCGCGTCCGCCAAGGCCGGCATCGGCATCGAGGAGATCCTCGAAGCGATCGTCGCACGCGTCCCGGCGCCCGTGGAGAACCCGGACAAGCTGCTGCGCTGCTCGGTTTTCGACTCGATCTACGACACCTATCGCGGAGTCGTTTCCTACGTCCGTGTTTTCTCCGGCTCGGTCAAAAAGGGCCAGCGCGTGAAGCTGATGCACACCAACAAGACCTACGAGGTCAAGGAAGTGGGCGTCTTCACCCCGAAGATGAGCGCCCGCGAAAAGCTGGTCGCCGGCGACGTGGGCTACGTGATCGCCAACATGAAATCCGCCGACGAGGCGAAGATCGGCGATACCATCACCGACAACACCCATCCCTGCCCTGAGCCGCTTCCCGGCTACAAGGAGATCCAGCCGATGGTCTTCTCGGGCATCTACCCGGTGGAATCGTCCGACTACGAGGCGCTCAAGGCCGCCATGGCCAAGCTCCAGATCAACGACGCCGCCTTCACCTACTCCTCGGAAAGCTCCACCGCGCTCGGCTTCGGCTTCCGCTGCGGCTTCCTCGGCCTGCTCCACATGGAGATCATCCAGGAACGCCTCCGCCGCGAGTTCAACATGAACGTGATCTCGACCTACCCGTCGGTGATCTATCAAGTCACGCTCACCGACGTCTCCGAGATCATCGTCGATAACCCGACCCTCTTCCCGGAAACCCAGGTCATCCAGGAAATCCGCGAGCCGGTCGTCAACGTCTACATCATGGTCCCCGGCGACTACATCGGCGACATGATGCAGCTCGTGCTCGAAAAACGCGGCGAGGTCACCAACACCGAGACCATCGACGACATGCGCGTGATGCTCTCCTGCGTCCTTCCGCTCGGCGAGATCCTCGTCGACTTCAACGACAAGCTGAAGTCGATGACCCGCGGTTACGGCTCGATGGACTATGAGCACGCCGGTTATCGCCCGGCGAACATGGTGAAGATGGACATGCTCATCGCTGGAGATCCGGTTGAGGCGTTCTCCACCATCGTCCACCGCGAGAAGGCCGAATCCTACGGTCGCCAGCTCGCCAGCAAGCTCAAGGACGTCATCCCGCAGCACCTCTTCGTCGTCGCCATCCAGGCCGCCGTCGGCGGCAAGATCGTCGCCCGCGAATCGATTTCCGCCATGCGCAAGAACGTCACCGCCAAGTGCTACGGCGGCGACATCACCCGTAAGCGCAAGCTGCTCGAAAAGCAGAAAGAGGGTAAGAAGAAGATGAAGATGTTCGGCAAGGTCAACATCCCGCAGGACGCCTTCATCAAGGTGTTGAAGTCAGGGGATTGAGATAGGCATTACGGGGTTGAACCAGTCGAGCAAGGCGGCGATTTCGGGGAGGTCCGCACGGATGTCCGCCGGACTCTTAGTTGGGAGCGCCAGCTCCAGATTTTGGATAGCCTGTTCGCCTTTGCCCACGGTGCCAAGCGCATCTTCTATGGTGCCGACCTTCCAGAGACGGATACCGTGCGGGAAAAGTTTCCGTTGAAGGCTTTGCACGATCACCTGACCTGCAGCATCTGCTGCGAAAGCGGCCCAAGCATCGGCGGCTTTCAGCGTTCCTCCCTTTCTCGGAAGACCGTCGGTTTCCAATGCAAAATCGGCTCCGGGAACGGTCGAAAGCCGGACCAGAACCGGAAGAGCTGCGGCAAGGTCAGGGTCGTTAGCAGGTAGGAGGCTTTGCTTCGGAGCGACCTTGAACGCAAAGTCGAGATCCGCCACGGCGAAGGCGTCGATCTGCATTTCTCGGAGGATTAGCAGGGCGGAGACAATGTTGGAGCTGCTATCCACCGCAACAAGGCCGAGCCGGTCAGCCCTAAGGCTGCGGCCCCGCAAACTTTCATAGGCAGTGGGAAGCAACCGGGCTTCCGTTTTCCCTTCGCCAATCAATACCTTGTCGGAAAAGAAAATCTCCGCAGCGCGTCCCAACTCGAAGATCATGCGCGCTTGGTGGGGTGCGTCTTGAATCGCCGTGGCTGTCGCCACTTGGAGGGGATTGCGTGCTTGGGTGGAAAGCGGGGTGCCGTTTTTCCGGACAATGACGGTATGCGGCGCGGAGTCCCGGGTGATAAGGGCCGGGGAATGGGTGGAGAAAACGATCTGGTATCCGTTCAGCGCGAGTTTTCGAAAAGCGAGCCTCACTTGCTCAATACCCTGAGGGTGAAGGTAAAGTTCCGGTTCATCAATGAGCAGCAAAGTGGTTTTTGGGCTGCTACCTGGAATCGACTTGGAAGCAAGGTGCCGGATGAGCGCCATCTGGACGCACCGCTGCGCGCCGTGGCCTAGTGAATCGAACGGACGAGGGCTGCCATCGCGATCGCTTTCAATCACCTGCACGGTTCCGCTTTTGAACAAATCCGGGATGTCAGGAGGAGTGATATCGATCTTGAGCTTCAAACCGGGGAAGAGGTCCTGTAGCTGAGTGGTAGTTTCTGCATCAAGCGTCTGCAATTCGGCTGCTCGTTCGGCTCCATCCGCGGCAAGTCGTTTACGGACGACATCCAGCGCCGCACGAAACTCGGCCTCATGTGCGGTTTTCACCTGTTCGGTGATCGCTGAGATCAGGCGTCCAATCGTATTGGTCTTGGAGGACTTGCCGACGTCGTCTCCAGCGTTCTCCATCGCGTGAATCCGGATGGGGTTTGGGAACAAAACCTTCAGGGCTCCATCAAGGCCGGTTGGGTTGTTTTTCCATGCTGCCGAATCTTCTTCGTCGGCTATTTTCGGATTACGGACCTCAATCTTTGCGGTGGAAGCAGTGCCAGGGACTACCATTTTGCGACGGATTCTGAGGACGTCATTATCGAGATAGTCTGATATTGTGGTTGCTTGATTCGTCGGCATCGCCGCTAGGAGAGCGGCATCGACACCACTGATCACGCCTTCCACTATCACGGGCTCCGCAGGATCGAAAAAGTCTTCGGCTGTGAGAGTGGAAGCCGAAAGAAGCCATTCAATCGCATTAAGAATGTTCGACTTGCCAGCATTGTTATAGCCAACAATTGGAGTGTATGCGCTCAGACTCAGAGAGGTAGCCTTACAGGACCGAAAGTTGGTGATATTGAGGGACTGGAGGGAGTGCATCTAAGCTGAATTAGATGAGGCGAGAACTTCGTCAAGCAAGTGTTTTTTTGAACACTGCGCTTCAAGCGCCTCGTGACGATGCGGAGGAATGTAGCTGTGGATTTTACCTGCCCCTTTATAGAGGGTACAAACAAAACGACCGGCATCACAGCCGAGGAATTCTCGACGTGATGCCGGCGTTGGATGCGAGTGAAGCTTACTTCGCGTTGCCCGGGATCGACCACAGGAAGTCGACCTTCAACGTGCCTTCGAAACGCGGGTCGGCCAGGCTGATGTAGCGGTCGCCCGAGTAGTCCGGGGCGGTGCTGAGGTTCTTCGGGTTGTAGTTCGCCGCGCCGTGGCAGCTCATGCAATTACTTTGGACGCCGTAGTTGTTGCTGACCGGCTGGCCATTGTAAGTGCCGGGAATCGAATCGGGCAGGTCGGACGGGCCGAAGCCCGCTTCGAGCCACGGGTTGTAGGCGTAGATCGAGTTGCCGGTGTTGTTGCCGCCGACGTACGGGGGCGACGGCAGCTCGGTAGTGTAGGCGATCGACAGCGCGTAGTTGGCCGGAGCGCCTTGGATTTGGGTGGGGCGGGCTTTGGCGATTTCCACCGAGCTCGGCTCAAGTGGATTTTCGGGCGTCGGCGTCCACCAGAACGTCTGCCACGTCCAGCGGGTGATCTCGCGGCCGGCCACGTGCATCGCCACCAGGATGGCGTAGTCGCCTTCGGCGGCTTTCTGCGCTTTCAGCGCGGTGGCTTGGCTGGCGTTCAGTTTGAAATGGATCAGGCTGGAAACCGGGTAGGTCGTCTCGTCGGTGCGGGTGCTACCGTCCTTGGCGGGCTTGGCGTCGATCTTGCCCTTGCCCGCGCCGCCGCCCTGGATGTCGATCCAGACCGCGCCCGGCCATTTTTCCGATCCCCACTGCTGGGGGGGCGACGGCGGACCGGGCCAGACCGGCAGCGGGTAGTAGCGGCCGCCGACGAGGTCGCTCTGCTTGATCACCTGGAACACCGGCTTGAGCGAGAGCGCGGTGACCGGGAACACCGGGATCTGGTCCGAGCCGTACGACAATAGCTGATCGAGCACCGACTGTTTCAACAGCCCCTGCTTCATGATGTGGTCGGCCGCGGTGGGGTCGTATTTCACGAAACCGAGCACCGTCTCGGTGCCGCGGGTGCCGTTCGCTTTCAGGTGAGGGTCCTTGCGGTGCTTGAACTGGTGGAACTCCTCGAGCGCCGGGCGTGAAGAACGCTTGAGTTGCAGCAAGTTCGGCTTGGCGGCTTTCTCGGAGGCGGCGGTGATATCCTGCGGGGTCAGCCAGGTTTCGAAGACGCGCAGCTTCTGGCCGTTGTCCACCTGGTCGGTTTCCGCCGTGAGTGAAGCCCACAAGCCCCAGCCGTGGAGGTAGATCTTCTGGTCGGCGGCGTTGCTGACCGTCGGGTCCGTGACCGCCGAATCGGCGACCCACTTCAGGATCGTCGCCTCGCTTTCGGGAAACGCGTAGCCGGGGATCTGCGGGTCGGGCAGCGGCACCGGCACGAAGTCGGCGTGGGCGAAGGAGGCGGCGGACAACAAGCCGCCAGCGATCAATGAAGGCATCGCGTGACGGAGGAGATGATGTTTGGATCGAGATTCAGTATTCATAATACAGAAGATGAAATTATCTTCTGAAAGACGATGCCGAAAAATTCAATGACTATTTTGTTAGGGTGTGTTCAACGTGGCCGCAAAAACGGCCTTACGCCAACCTCATACGACGATTTACGCCCGATGCCATGGCATTCCATGCGGTGAACCCGCCGTTGCTTTCGATCCCTGTTGGAACGGAAGGCGTTCTTTCACCCGAACGCCGACATCAAAACCCCGAGCTCTTCTTCCACCAGATCCGGCGCCGCCAACGTCCGGGCGATTTCTTCGCGCAACAGCGCGCGGTAACGTTTGCGCAGGCGATGCACCGCCACCCGCACCGCGCCTTCGTCGAGATTCATGGTTTTCGCGGCGACGGCGTAAGGAATCGCATCTCGGTCGAAGGAAAGATACTGCTTCAAGCAGGCGAAACGTTCGTCGTCGCCCGATTCGGCGGAGAGAATCACGAGCACCCGTTCCAGCAAGGCGGTCGCCCATTCGCGATCGTAAGCGGCGTCGGGGGAAAGGGCGGTTTCGTCGGCGAGCCGGAAACGCAGGTCGGCTTGTTGCCAATCGAGCGAGAAATGAAGCGCGCCGCCTCCGCGTTTCGCGCGTTGGGATTTGTCGTATTCGTTGGCGAGGGAATGCTTCACCGCCGCGAGCAGGAAGGCGCGGAATTTGCCGTTCTCGCGTCGCAATCCGGCGATGTCGCCCCGGGCGAGCAGACTGGCGAAGAACCCCTGCGTGAGGTCTTCCGCGTCTTCTTTCGTATAACCGCGCCGCCGGATATAGGCATAGATCGGGAACCAATAGGCGGAACAAAGTTCACCCAACGCGGCACCGCCAGATTCGCCCGCGTTCATGACCAGCGTCCAACGCGTGGTCGCAAAAAATCCGTCGGGAGGGGTGGTCATACGAGTGAAAGTTCGGCGACGGAATCCGATGGATCGCTGGGGGAAACCACGATGGCGCGTTTCATCGGCGTTTCTCCATATGGAAGTTCAACAACCCAACTCCTTGAATTCTGATTTCCCGCTCCTCTGTCACACGAAAGCCGCATCGCTCGAACATCGGCTTCGCGCAAATCGAGGCTTCCGCGTAAACCCGGTCGATGCCCGCGGCGAAACTGGCCGCCACGGCGTGCTCGACCAGACGGCTCATGATGCCTTGCCGTTGGAAGTCCGGATGGATGTAGGCGCAATCGATATGACCGTCCGGATCCAGTTCGAGGAAGCCGGCGATTCGCGATTCCACCACCGCCACCCAGGGCCGTTTCAACGCGCAGCGCTTCTTCCAGTGTTCCGGATTCGGCTCACGATCGGACCACGCCAGGCATTGTTCTTCGGTATAAACCTCGGACGCGATCCCGTGCACGGCGGCGGGGAAGATTTCCGCGATCGCTTCGTGATCGCCCGTAAGGAAAGGCCGGATGGTCATGCGTTGCCGGGAGTTTCGACCTTGTTCCGATAATGGAGCAGCAGATCCGTGACGAGGATGCCATCGATGCGCATGCCGTCATAGCGGGCGTCCGCGATGGAAACCCCGGAGCAATTCGCATTCCGAATCACGGCTCCAGCCAGAGAGACATCTTCAAGAGAAGCGCCGGATAGATTGACGTCGGAGAACGTCGCGCCTTCCAGGCTGACATCGCGGAACGTCGTCTCGCTCAGATTGACGTTGAGGATTTCGCTGCGGCGGAGGTCTTCGTTTTCGATGCGTTTCATAAGGGGGAAACCAAAGTCAGCGGATGAAATAACCGGAAGCGCGAAACACGCCGTCTTCATCCTTTGTGAAAGTCACGGTTTCGACCGCGATATGTTTTTCGGCGAAATCGCTTTCAAAGACCATCACACGATGTTCGCCCTTCGGCATGACGGGCGAGTCTTTCAAATTTTCGGTCTTGGTGGCATGCCGCGAAACGAGCGCGCCGAGTGGTTTGCGATAGCGTTCCAGTGCCGCGATCCATTGGCTTTCCGTGAGGGCGGTTTTGAAGTAAGCGGAGCTTTCCCGGTAGCTTCGTCCGTAATCGCCTTGGTCGATTCCCTCAAGCCAGGGCAAAGCGATGGCGGATTTTTCCGCCGGGGTTTCTTCTTTCGGTTTCGCCAGAGCTGTGGGCGCTCCGGTCGGTAGAGTTACTACAGCCGGTTGTGCGGGAACCGGTGGCGCTATGGTCGGAGCGGCTGCTACGGTCTTCTTCGTAGGCGTGGGAGAAACAGGCCGAGGGGCGAGCCACCTGATTCCCGCGATGGTCAGCACCGCGGCCAACACGCCGGTGAAAAACTGGGCCACGAGCCATCCCAGGCGCGGTTTCGACTTATGGCCCGGCGGATTATTTTGCCGCCGCACCAGGAAGGCCGGAATCCGGCCGAGGCCCATGGTCAGCAACACGAGCAATGCCGAAACCCAGCCGAGGTTTGTTAGCAAACGCGTCGCCCACGGCATGAAAAACGCGACGGCGTCGGGATCCTGCGAATCCGGTCCCAAGGCATGCGGGCCGAGGCTTTGGCCGCCGTAACTCCACCAGCCGATCGCTTCCCCGCCCATCGCAACCGGGCCGAAAGCCAAACCGCCGAGGGCGAGCCCAAAGCCCAGCGCGAGACCGCCGAACGAAATCAACCCGCAGGCCAATCCACCGAACGCGATCACGCCCGTGGAAATCCCGCCGATGGCGAAGCCACCCGTCGCGATGCCGCCCACGGCGACAACCCCTTTCGCCCGGCCGCCGATGGCGAGGATGCCCTTCGCCACCCGCTCGCGTCCGGTCGCCGGATCTTGCCCTGCGGTCACGTGAAGCAACGGCAAGCCGAAGAGGGTCCGTTTCGAGCGGTAATCCAGATTGCGGTAAGACGAAGCGAGAGCCGGTCGCGGGCCGCCCGCGTCGTAATTTTCCAGCCGCGTCTTCATCACGCTCGCCTGCTGGAATCGCATCGCCGGATTTTTCTCCAACGCTTGCAGCACGACTTCATCGAGTCGCACGTCGAGGTGGATCTTCTTCGAGGGCGGTTGCAGTTCCTTGTCCGGCAGTTCGCCCGTGAGCATCTGGTAGAGCACGACGCCCAGCGCATAGATATCCGCGCGATGATCGACTTCCCCCGGCCGTTCGAATTGCTCGGGTGCCATGTACGGCGGGGTGCCGAGAATCTTTCCGGCGAGAGTCAGATCGGGCGAAAGCGTTTGTGCGTCTTTTCCCGTCGGCAGCTCGCAGGCGGCGACCACTTTCGCGATACCGAAGTCCGCGACCTTCACGCGACCGAGGCGATCGAGCAGCACGTTTTCCGGTTTGATGTCGCGATGGACGATGCCGTGATCGTGGGCGAATTGAAGCGCGTCGCAAATCTGCGGAACGATCGCCAGTGCTTCGCGCGGGGAGATGCGATCGTTTTGCATCAATTGGCGGAGGTTCACGCCATCGACGTATTCCATCACGATGAAATACAAGCCGTGGGTTTGGCCGAACTCATGCAGCGTGACGATGCCCGGGTGATTGAGCTTCGCCAGCGCTCTCGCCTCGCGGGCGAAGCGATCGGAGAAGCCCGGCGTTTCGCTGATCGCGCGCGGGAGGATTTTGAGCGCGACCACGCGGTCGAGTTCCTTTTGCCGGACTTTGTAAACGGCGCCCATGCCGCCTTGGCCGATGAGCTCCAGCACTTCGAATTGCGGAAAAAGCGCGGCCACTTCTTCCAGCGACGGCGGCTGGAACGGGGTGGTAGAGCCGAGCGTATCTTCCGCCGCGCCTTGCCTCAGCAGGTCGGCCGGAGAAAGTCCGCCAAGCGGGGAAAGGGGGGCCGCGTCATTCATAGGCGAATCGGATGGTGGGGTCATACTCCTTTCAGAAGCAACCCGCCGGATTCGTTACATGGAAAATGACGCTTCCATCGACGGTCACACGATCAACATGCAATCGCCGTAGCTGTAGAAACGGTATTTCTCCGCGACCGCCTGGCGGTAGGCTTCCATGACCAGCTCCCTGCCGGCGAAGGCGCTGACCAGCATGATCAACGTGCTTTCCGGCAGGTGGAAGTTCGTCAGCAACGCGCCGACGACGCGGAAGTCATGCGGCGGATAAATGAAAATGTCCGTCTCGCCCGATTGGTCTTCTTCTTCAATCCGCGATCCGCAATCGGCGATCCGCAATCCAAGCGTCTCCAGCACCCGCTTGACCGTGGTGCCCACCGCCAGCACGCGGCCGGCGGCGTTGATCTTGCGGGCGGTGGCGGCGGAAAGCGCGTAGCGTTCGGAGTGCATGACGTGCTCCTCCGGGCGATCCGCCTGCACCGGGCGAAAGGTGCCGACGCCGACATGCAGGGTGAGGAAATCGTGCGGCACGCGGGCGAGCAGTTCGGGCGTGAAATGCAGCCCGGCGGTCGGCGCGGCGATGGCGCCCTCTTCCTTGGCGAACACCGTCTGGTAGCGCTCGCGGTCGGCGATCTCATCCTCGCGGCCCATGTAGTGCGGCAAGGCGAGGTGGCCGACGGCGTCGAGATCGACGGGCGAGTCCCAGCGGATCAGGCGGTCGCCGTTTTCGAACACCTCCACGACGGTGCCGGTGATGCCGTCGACCGTGACCGTGCGGCCCGGCTTCATCTTCTTGCCCGGGCGGACGAGGCAGCGCCAGTCGACGGGCGAAAGGCGGTCGAGGCAGAGCAGCTCGATGCCGCCGTCGTCGGAAAACACCCGCGCCGGGATCACCCGCGTGTCGTTGAGCATCACCAGATCGTCCGCTCGCAGATAGGATTCGAAGTCGGTGAAGCGCTTGTGCTCGATAGTGCCCTTCGCCCGGTCGATCACCATCATGCGGGAATCCGAACGCCGCTCCAGCGGCCGGTCGGCGATCAATTCCGGCGGCAGGTCGTAGTGGAAATCGGCGGTGCGCAGGCTCACGCGGGCGATGTAGCCGCGGATTCCGCCGCGAGCAAGCCGGCCGGCACCTCCCCGCCCCACGCGCGGACCAGCGTCCGTTTGCCCCGGCCGTCGCCGCGCTCGGTGGCGAGCAGCAGGCGGGTGCCCTGTTTTTCCACGTCCCACGCGTCGGTGTCGCCGCCGGGCGACCAGCCGTCGGCCAGCAGTTCGCGCAGGAAGTCCTCGCGGGTCTTGCCCGCCGCCGACCAGATTTCGTGCTCGTGGTCCGGCGGTTCCGGCGGGCGGACGTCCGGGCGCATGGGTTTCCGCCGCCACGTGCCGTTGCGCGCCCACGCGCGGACGCGCGGTTGCAGCCAGGTCACGGCCGCCAGCAGCCAGCGGGCGACGGGCGAATCGAAGCGCGGCTCGATCGGCCGCAGCGGCATCATCCGGTCGACCACCGATTGGTAGCCGGCGAGCCCCATCGGCCCGTGGTAGATCACCGAGGCGTCGCCCGCCCGGACCGGCCCGCCGTGGTAGACGAAGCCGTCCCATTTCGCCTCGCCGCTGGCGTTGAAGCGCCGCGGGTGCTTCGCCAGCAGCAGGCGCTCGGCCCGGCCGTAGCCGCGTTGCTGGCGCAGGAACGCGCGCAGCGACGGTCGCCGCCAGTGCCAGACGAAGGCGCCCGGGACGAAACCGAGCCGGAACCCGGCGTCGCGCAGCCGCCAGCAGAAGTCGACGTCGTCGCCCGCCGTGTGGAACCGCGGGTCGAAGCCGCCGATGGCGAAAAAGGCCGCCTTGGTCACCGCCAGGTTGCAGCCCGGCAAATGCTCGGCCTCCTCGTCGTCGAGCATCACGTGGCTCGGCGCGCCGGGCGCGGCGGAAACCACCGCCTCGGCCCGCGACCGGGCGGGCGGCGGCAGGTTCGGTCCGCCCGCGGCGGCGAAGCGCTCGTCGGCGAATCCTTTCCGCAGCCGCGCCACCCATTCGCGGTCAGGCTCGCAATCGTCGTCGGTGAAGGCGAGGAGTTCGCCCGTGGCCGCCTCCGCGCCGGCGTTGCGCGCGCGGCTCAGCCCGCCCGGCTCCAGCCGGAGCAGTCGGACGTTCAGAAAGGTTTCCGCCACGTAATCGCCGGTGCCGTCCGTCGAGCCGTCGTCGACGACGATCGTCTCGAAATCCGGGTCGTCCATCCGCCCGATCGCCCGCAGACACGCGCCGATCCGCTCGCGGCCGTTGCGCGTGCAGACGATGACGGAAAACCGGGGAGCGGGATTGGAGATGGGAGATTTGAAATTGGAGATGGCCTGCAACGCCGGCTTTTCGCGCCCGTCGCGGTCGGTCAGGCCGAAATCCCAGTCGAGCACCTCTGCACCCGCGTTCCACCAGCGGTCGCTCCAGGCGTAGACGGTGAAGCCCGCGAGCTCCTCCTCGCCCGCGATCCGGACCGCGGCGGCGAGCAGCTCCGCCTGGCGGTCGCGGCCGTTGCGGCGCGAGTCGAGGCCGAACTCCGACACCACCACCGGCCGGTCGCCCGCCAGGTGGTGTAGCCGCCGCAGGTAGCGCCGCAGCGCCGTTTCGTCCTCCAGATAGACGTTGAAGGCGGTGAAGTCCGCGTTCTCCGGCTCCAGATACTCGGTGCTCGGATAGTTGCCGTAGGCGAACAGGACGCCCGGCGCGAGCGAGCGGCCGAGCGCGATGAGCTCCTCCAGCGCGTGGCGCGTTTTCACCGGGCCCATCCAGCGCGCCAGATCGGCCGGGATTTCGTTCGCCACGTAAACGCCGGCCAGCGCCGGATGGCCGGCCGCCTCACGCAGCCCGGCGGCGAGCGCCACCTTCGCCTCGGCGAAATGCGACGGCCGCCGGAAAAAGTCGGTCGACGACGCCCATTTCACACCGCCGAACACGTGCAGGCCGTGGCGCCGCGCCGCGTCGAGCAGCGCGCGGCCGGGCATTTCGTAAAGCCGCAGCGCGTCGAAACCCGCTGTCGCGATCCGGGCGAAATCGGGATCGAACGAATCCGGCCAACCGCCGGGAAACGGCCCGTAGGTCACGCACCGGAAACGGACGCGCTGCTCCCCGGCACGGAAGAATTTCCCATCGGTTCGCAGCGGCTCCATCCCGGCGGACGTTAGGGCAGGGGGCGTGCTTCTTCCAAGCAAGGAGTGCCTTGCCATCCGGCCAAGCGCCGCATCCTCACGCCACCGCTTGGCAAGCGGCGTTCCGCCGTTCGCTCATCCACGTGTAGAGGAGAACCCACAGGCACAGCGCGAGGCCGAACATCGGGATCTGGAGCGCCGAGGGCAGCGAGTAGATGATCGTCACCAGCGGGATCCACACGCCCCAGGTGGCGCACAGAGTCGGCACCACGGCGTCGCGGTAATTGCGGCGGGTGAAAAACCGGCCGAGTCCGCGTAGCCCGTAGCCGCCGTTCTTCCAGTCGTAGAGCGCGGCGGTGAACGGCGCGGCGAACAGCGGGTTGTAGGCGAACTGGTCGATGACGACTTTTTTCGCCACCACGGCGAAGGACGCCTCCGCGCCGAACCAGCCCGCTTGCAGGCGGTAGAAGGCGTCGACCACCACGCCCATGAACGTCCAGAACGGGATCGTGAAGAGCAGGTTGGCGGCGTTCGCCCGGCGGAATTTCCCTTTCTGGAGCACCAGCCCGCGGATCAGCTCGGGCAGCAGTGCGCCCGCGACGATGGCGGAAACGGCCGAGTAGCCGTAGCCCAGGCGCGCCTTCACCTCGGCCAGGCGGTCGAGCCAGACGGTCGTCGGCGGGTAGAAAAAGTAGGCCAGCAGCAGCGCGAGCATCACGCCCTGGACGAGCAGCCCGGGCCCCGCGTTCGCCCGCGCCGCGCGGATGCCCGCCAGCCAGGGGGCTTCACGGGGCGGGGGATTGGAATCGGCGGGCACGCCGCCGCCATCGGCGATTTCCCGGCGGCGGGCAAGTCCCGCCTGACGGCGTCACACCCGGATCGGCAGGACGAAGAACGGCATGCCGTCGCGGAAGAACTCCCGTTGCAGGCCGAACACGGTGAAGTTGTGCAGCAGACGGGTGACGTAGGTTTCCTGTTCGAACACGAGCTGCCCGCCGAAAAACGTCGCGTTCGGATAGAGGGCGGCCAGCTCCTTGCCGATCGAGCGCGCGGTGCTGAGGATTTCCGGCCCGATCACGCTGCGGGTTTCCGCGTGGAAGCCGCGCGCCTTCATGCAGGCGGCGTATTGCTTCACCTCGCCGATCACTTCCTTTTCCAGGTGGGCGATTTCCTCGGCCCCCTTGAAGTTGCCGGCGTCCACCACGCCGATTTCGACGAACACGAAGTTCTTATAGATGCCCGGGAACATCCGGGTGACGCCCAGGATGGTGTGCACGCCCAGGCCGTTGAAGCCGTTGACGAACACCACCGCGGTGCGCGCCTGGCGGTCCATCGGCTCCGACGCCTGGTTTTCCGCGCGACCCTGGTTGCGGAACACGTCCACCAGATCGTCCAGGCGCGACAGGCTCTGGCGCGTCTGCTGGTAGTGGTTGCGGATGAAGAACGCCACGGCGATGAGGCAGCCGGTGACGACGATGGTGACCCAGCCGCCCTCGTGGAACTTGATGATGCTCAAGGCCACGAGAATGGTCGCGGTCAGGGCGAAGCCGACCGTGTTGACCGCAAGTTTCCGTTTCCAGAGCGGTTCGGTGGCGCGGTCCTGCCACCAGTGGCGCATCATCCCGAGCTGGCTCAGGGAGAAGGTGACGAAGACGTTGATCGAGTAGAGCACCACCAGCCAGGCCACCGAACCGTGCGACACGGCGATGAGGATGAACGCCGCGCCGCCCATCAGCAGGATGCCGTTGTGGGCCACGAAGCGGTCGCTCAGCGAGGCGAAGCGGGCGGGGAACCAGCGGTCCAGCGCCATGTTGGCCAGCACGCGCGGGCCGTCGAGGAAGCCGGCCTGGGCGGCGATGAACAGCAGCACGGCCGCCGAGGCCATCGAGACGACCACGAAGGTCTGGCCCGCGCCGTGCGGCCAGGCCGCGGTGATCTGACTGAACAGGATGGCGTTCAAGGTCTTGCCTTCCTCCGGCGTCGAGCGGAACAGCAGGTAGGAGAACAGCAGGCCGCCGACCATCAGGGCGAGCGACACGCCCATGTAGACCATGGTGCGTTTGCCGGTGGCGACGCGCGGTTCGCGCAGGATCGGCAGGCCATTGCTGACGGCCTCGATGCCGGTGTAGCTGCCCGCGCCGAGGCTGTAGGATTTCAGCAGCAGCAGCAGGATGCCGAGGGTGCCCAGGTTGGAATGGGATTCTTTCAGTTCGTTCGCGGTGCTGGCGAGCACCTCCGGCGCGTTGCCGAGGTGGGTGCAGAAGCCGTAAACGATGGCGAACCCGTGGGTCGCCAGGAACAGGAAGAACACCGGTGCCCAGATCATCACGGATTCCTTCACGCCGCGCAGGTTCAGCACGGTGAGCAGCGCGGTGGCGGCCAGCGCGACATAGAGTTTCGCCGGCATCCACTGCGCCGGCAGCACCGAGAACAACTGGTCGGCGCCGCTAGAAACCGAGATCGCGATGGTCAGCACGTAGTCGACGATCAGCGCGCAGCCGGAGACCACCCCCGCCGTGGGCGAGAGCAGCTTGCTCGCCACCAGATAGCCGCCGCCGCCGCCGGGGAAGCAGGCGATGATCTGCGAGTAGCTCGCGCAGATGATCACGATGGTCAGCACCGTGGCCAGGGCGATGAACGGCGCGAGCGCCATGTGGGAGCCGAGCGCGCGGACCGCTTCCTCGGGACCGTAACAGGAGGAGGAAAGACCGTCCGCCCCGAGGCCGACCCATGCCAGCACGGCGATGAGCGACATTTTGTGGAAAATTCCGTGGTCGTTGATGTCGCGGGCTTCGCCGATGAAAAGCCGTTTGATCCTGCCGCCTCGCTCGTTGGGTGTGCTCATGGGTGATGCTGTGCAGCGGAACGTCCGGGTTGGGGGGAGCGTTCGTTTGCGGGTTTCACGGGAAACCGCCACCACTCGCGGGGAGTGACAACCGTTGCCCTTCCATTTCTGCCTACGAGGTTAGCTGACGGGCTGGAGCATGGAAGTGCTCCCTGCGAACGGTTGCCCGTTCCGTGCGCCCCATCCCTGATTGGAATTCAGGGAGTTCGGTTCCCCCGTGCCGCCTCTTCGGATGAGGGGCGGCTTCGGCTGCTTGTTGTGTCGGGAGCAATCAGGCATGTGCCGGCCCGGACCTCAAGCGCGGACTTTTCCGGCGGCTCAGCGCTGCGCGGAGTAAATCGTCGAGCGGCCGCTGCAGCGCCAGGCGACGAAGCAGGCGAGGGCGAGGTAGAGCGCGTTGGAGGCGCCGAACAGCTCGATGCCCATGATGGCGCAGGCGAGCGGGGTGTTGGCGGCGGCGGCGAACACGGCGACGAAACCCAGCGAGGCGAACAGGTCGACCGGCGCGCCGAGCAGGCCGGCGAGCGAGTTGCCCAACGCCGCGCCGATGAAAAACAGCGGGGTGACCTCGCCGCCTTTGAAGCCGGTCGAGAGCGTGATCACGGTGAACGCCAGTTTCCAGAACCACGCCGTGTGGACGACGCCGGCCGCACCGAACAGCGACGGCAGGGTGACGTCGCTCGGGTTCCCCGACAACACGCCGAGGCCGAGATACTGGCGGGTGCCGAGCAGGTGGACGAGGGCGATCAGGACGAGGCCGCCGAGCACCGGCCGCAGCAGGGCGTTCGGGCACAGTCGTTTCGCCCAGCGGCCGGCGGCGTGGGACAGCTCGGCGAAGCCCGCGCCGCACAGGCCGAACGCGGCGGCGGCGAGCAGGACCTTCAGCAGCAGCCGCCAGTCGAAATGCGCGGCCAGCCCGGGCAGCGCCTCGGCCGCGCCGAAAGCGACGTCGTAGCGGGTGTGGGCGATGCCGAGGGAGTGGCAGGTCCAGTTGCCGACCAGCGCGGCGACGAGGCACGGCAGCAGCGCGTCGTGGCGGAAGCGGCCGACGGTGAGCACCTCGAGCGCGAACACCGCGCCGGCGAAGGGCGTGCCGAAAATCGCGCCGAAGCCGGCGGCCACGCCCGCCATCAGCAGCAGGCGGAAGTCGTCCGGCGCGAGCTTGCACGCCCGGCCGAAGCCGCTGGCGATGCTGCCGCCCATCTGCACCGCGGTGCCCTCGCGGCCGCCCGAGCCGCCGAACAGGTGGGTGATCAGGGTGGCGACGAGCACCAGCGGTGCCATCCGGCGCGGCACGCCCGCGCCGGGTTCATGGATCTGGTCGAGGATCAGGTTGTTGCCGCCCTCCGCCGCTTTGCCGAAGGTTTGATACAGCCAGGCGCTGAGCACGCCGGCGAGCGGCAGCAGGTAGAACAGCCACGGGTGGGCGAAGCGCGCCTGGGTGGCGCGGTCGAGGCTCCAGGCGAACAGGGAGCAGGCACCGCCCACGGCGACGGCCATCGGCGGCACCCACAGCAGCCATTTGAGGGACGTGAGCGTGTGTCGTCCGAAAGTCAGGGAAAAAGCCTCGCCGCGCATGACGAGCCGCGAAGTGTCACCGTCCGGCGGCCCGGTTCAAGACCTCCCGGGACGTTTGTTTGTAACGCCGAGCCTAACCACGAATTTTGCGGTTCGCCCGGGCGCGCCCGCCGGTTTATAGGCTGGGCATGAACGCAGACGCCCAGCCCCCGAAGAACATCGTGCTCGTCGGTTTCATGGGCTCGGGCAAATCGACCGTCGGCCGCGAACTCCACCACCTGCTCGGTTACCCGCTGGTCGACATGGACCAGACGATCGAGCAGCGCGCGGGCAAACCGATCACCGCGATTTTCGCCGACAGCGGCGAGGAGGCGTTCCGCGAGCTGGAGACCGGCCTGCTGCGCGAGCTGGCCGCGCCGGACGCGCCGCGGCGGATCATCTCGACCGGCGGCGGCGTGGTCGGCCGCCCGGAGAACCGCGGGCTGCTGCGCAAGCTCGGCTACGTCGTCTGGCTCAAGGCACCCGTCGACACGCTGCTCGAACGGACCAGCCGCAACCGCGAGCGGCCGCTGCTCCACACCGAGAACCCGCGCGCGCGGATCGAGGCGCTGCTCGGCACCCGCGAGCCGTGGTACCGCGAGACCGCGCATCTGGAAGTCGACACCCAAGGGCTCGACTCGGGCGAGATCGCCACCGGCATCCTGGAAAGCGCCCGCTATTTCTTCACCGGGCATGTGTGACCGCCGCCTTCGTCCGGGAAAAGCTGTCGGATGGCCGGTCCGCGTTTGAGAGGCCGGGGAAGAGAAGAGTGCCCAAATCGTCAAAACGGCTTCGACTGGACTGAGGAAGCTCCCACCGAGGGCTTTTCCCTGCGAGCGATCTTCCCCCAATCCATTTCCCCCGGCCCCTTGCTTTTTTCATGACCTCCGACGCCATCAAAGCCATCGCCCGCGAGCTGGGCTTCGACGATTGCCGGATCGCCGCGGCGAAGGAGGCCAGCCACGCCGACGCGTTCCGCCAGTGGCTCGGCGACGGTTGCCACGGCGAGATGGCGTGGCTGGAAAAAACGCCGCACCGGCGCTGCGACCCGCGCGAGGTCTTGCCCGGCTGCCGCGCGGTGATCTGCCTCGGGATGAACTATTTCCCGGGCAAAAGCCCGTTCGCCGACGGGCAGGACCGCTACCGCTTCGCCCGCTACGCGTGGAATGAGGACTACCACGACCACATCGAAAAAAAGCTCAAGACCTTCGACGCCGAGCTGATGAAACTCGGCGGCACCCAGCGCTACTACGTCGACACCGGTCCGGTGCTGGAGCGCGATTTCGCCACCGACTCCGGCCTCGGCTGGAGCGGCAAGTCGACGGTGCAGATCCACCGCCATTTCGGCCCATGGTTGTTCCTCGCCGAGCTGCTGACCACGCTCGACCTTCCGCCCGACGCGCCGTTCGGCGACCACTGCGGGAAGTGCGTCCGCTGCGTCACCGCCTGCCCGACCGGCGCGATCACCGGGCCGCACCGCGTCGACGCCCGCCGCTGCGTTTCCTACCTGACGATCGAGAACAAGGGGGCGATCCCCGAGGAGTTCCGCCGGGCGATCGGCAACCGGATCTACGGCTGCGACGAATGCCTGGAGGTCTGCCCGTGGAACAAGTTCGCCGTGGTCTCCCGCGAGGCGAAATTCCACGCCCGCGAGGCGATCTTCCGCCACGAGCTGCGGGATTTCCTGGCGATGGACGACGAGGCGTTCCGCACGGTGTTCGCCAAATCGCCGGTGAAGCGGATCAAGCGGCCGCGCTTCCTGCGCAACGTCTGCGTGGCGCTGGGAAACACCGGCACGGCCGGCGATCTGCCCGCGCTGGAACGGGCCGCCGCCGACCCCGATCCGCTGGTCGCCGAGCACGCCGCGTGGGCGATCGGGGAGATCCGCCGCCGTTGCGGTTTGTGAGCCGCATCTTGCTCCGTCTTGGACTTTCGATCGCCCGCTTGATACCGCGGCGGCGAAACCAAACCACGTCATGATTCGCTCTCCCTTCGCCGCGGTGACCGCCGGGCTGATGCTTGCTTCCGGAGTCGCGCTGGCCGGCGCGCCCGCCGCCGAATCCTCCGTCTGGGACGACGCCTGCAAATGGCTCTCCGGCAAACCGGGCGTGCTCTACAAGAACGCCGACAACCCGTGGATCGAGGAGGTCAACTTCTCCGGCCGCATCCAATGGCAGGCCGCCTACCTGAGCGGCAACGACACCCGCGGCTACGACTTCAGCGACGACTACACCGACCTGCGGCGCTTCCGCCTCGACACCAAGATCGGCTTCCTGCGCTGGTTCGGCTTCCGCATGGAGGCGAACCTGGCCAAGGACTTCCGCAACTCGACCACCCGCTTCCCGGGCAACGACGCCATCCACTGGGGCGGCGAGGATTTCGACGTGTTGGCGTTTTCCTTCGACGCCGCCAAGGCCTTCAACCTCAAGGAACTCGACCAGCTTTCGATCGCCTACGGTCGCTGGGAAACTTACATCAGCCAGGAAGGCCGCGTGTCATCCAAGGAGTTGCTGACGGTCGAGCGTTCGGCGATCGCCAACAAGATCTACGAAGGCTTCCGCCCCACCGGCGTGAGAGTCGAGGCGGCGAAAGGCCAATGGAACGCCATCGCCGCGGTGTTCAGCTCGGACACGAACGCGGTCGGAGGCAACGTCGAGGGCATCGGCGGCTGGAACGACGGCGTGATGTACTACGGCCTCGTCGGCTACCAGGTGAACAAGAAGCTCAGTTTCGCGCTGGAAGGGATGCTCAACGAGGCGAACGGCCTGAAGGAGGACAACCTGCTGCCCTACAAGTGGACGACTTCGCTTTCCGGCGTCTACAAGGCCGACCCCGCCGGCTTGGTCGTCGACCTGATCCTCGGCGACAACGGCGACGCCGAGCAGGGGAATAAAACGCTCGCCCGCCAGGGCGGCTTCGGCGGCCTGGTCGTGACGCCCTACTACTGGATCGTGCCGAAAAAGCTGCAAGGCGTGGTGCAATACCAGTTCGCCGCCGCCGAGGAGGACCAGGGCATCCGCGCCTACAGCCGCTACTTCCGCGCCGACCACGGCCCGAAGGTTAACGTCAACAAAGGCTATGGCGACGAGCACCACGAACTCTACGCCGGCCTCAATTGGTACCTCTGCGGCCACAACCTGAAGGTTCAGGGCGGGGCCCAGTACGAGTGGCTCAACACCCCGGGCGCCGGCACCGGCGACGCCACCGCGCTGACCTGGATGCTCGGCCTGCGCAGCTTTTTCTGAACTTCCGGGTGAAACCAAGCCGCCGGGGCCCGTCGTGGCCGCGGCGGCTTTTTCGCGCCGTCCGCCCGTCGCGGAGAAAGCGATGTTAAGAAATCCGATCCGAATCGCTCCATGCAGCCATGAAAAACTGTCGTCCTAACTGGGTTCAAAGTTCGAAGTTTGAAATCCCTTTTACTAGACGGGGAAGCTTACAAAACTTCACACAGCCCGCCGGCCTTTAGGCTTTGAACTCGCCTCCATAAGGCTGCGCGTTAGTTTCAACTGCAATGGCACGCAGCAAAAAGGCGGACGGGAAACTAATCATGCTCGCTCTGGTCGTCGCCCCCTTTGTCTGGCTGCATGACAAAATCGGCATTGCGGGAATCCTCACCCTGATCGTTATCCTTGTCGTTGTCGTCATCGTCGCCGCCCAAAGTGGGAAAAGAAGGAAAACTTCGAAGCCAAAGCCCTCGCGAAAACGAACCCGCAGCACTAGGCAAACCACGGTCGCTATTCCGGCAGAAAGGATCGACGACGTGCTCGATGCCTTGGAGCGCATGGATACGACCGACTACCTTGGGATGGCCGCCGAAGCCGGGCACAAGGCCAAAGCCGCGACGGAAGCTGGAGACTTCGACGGCGCTTGGCGACTCTACCACGAGCAAAAAGCACACTACGCAGGGCACGCGCACCGGTCCGAGTTTACGAAAGCCCAAGCGATCGCGCTTGAAGGCTCCGTTCACCGCAACCTCGCCAATCTTCTACGGCTGGAAGCACGGCACAGAGAAGCCTTAGTCCATTTCCTCTATTATTACGCCAGTTCGCCGCGCCGCACAAAAACCGACGAGAAGCAAATCAGCACCTATGTCAACCGAGCCAAGATCGGTTCGTCCATCGACGACGTTCAAAAGTTTATCGACGGCCTAGGTCCAATTCCCAATCTCCGCGCAATTCAAATCGAGTGCACGCGATGGCAAAAAACCCATTAAGGAAAGCGTTAGGCGTAATCGTCCCTTTATAAAGAAGGACCCTCGCATTGCATCATGACGCAGAGACGGCGATAGCATGGGAAAGTGCTCAGGGCCAGAGCATTGTGGAAGCGCGGGGCGAGGATCGGGCGGCGGCAACTTCGGAAGAAACGCTCAAGGAATTGGGGCGGGCTGGTGCCGGTTTGGAGCGCCCGGCCGCCCGCGCTCAGCGGCCGACGCGGCGGAGGACACCGCGGAAGAATCCCTGCGCCTGCGGGACGCGGAGGAGCAGGGTGCCGGCGAGATAGACGAGGCCGAAGCTGAAGAACACCAGGATGGCGACCGGAATGGGGTGGCCGAGACGGAGCGTGCCGGTCAGGAATTTCACACCCCAGCCGGCGAGCGCCGCGGCGAGCGCGGGCAGCCAGAGCCGGGCGAGGAAGGGGATGGCGAGGCCGGTTTTCCCGATCCGCCGGTTCAGCGCGCGGCGGAGGAGCAGGAACTCGACCCAGCCCGCGACGCCGGCCGAGGCGGTGAGGCCCATGGTGCCCCAGATGCGGTCGACTCCCAGCCAGCGCGGCAGCTCGATGCCGCAGAGGTAGCCGAGGAGGGTGGTGAGGGCGACGCGGACCAGGGCGAAGCGGAGCGGCGAGCGCGTGTCCCGCAGGGCGTAGAAGGTGGACGAGTACAGCCGGCCGAGGGTGGTGGCGAGCAGCCCGACGCCGCTGGCTCCGAGCGTGAACCAGACGTAGCGGACGTCGGTGAGGGAGAACTTGCCGGATTGGAAAATGGCCGCGGCGGCGAGGTCGCCGAGGAAGACGAACACGGCGGTGGAGGGGACGATGAAAAACGCGATCTGGCCGAGGCCGTGGTTCAGCCGGGTGCGCAGTTTTTCATAGGTCGCCCGCTCGTCGCCGCCGCCCTGTTCACGCGACATTTCGGCCAGGCTGGCGGCGGAGACGGACATGCCGAACAGGCTGATGGGCAGGAGGTAGATCGTCTGCGCGTAGCTCAGGATCGCCACCGCGCCGTTGGGCAGCCAACTGGCGAGGATCATGTCGATGTAGGCGCTGATCTGGACGACCCCGCGGCCGACGACCACGGTGCTGAAGCCGTTGAGGACGGCGCGGACGTTTTGCGAGGTCCGCTCGACGCCGAGTTTCAGATGGGGCGCCAGCTTGAGGACGGTGGGCAGTTGGACGGCGAACTGGAGAAAGCTGCCGAGCAGCAGGCCCCAGCAGCAGGTTTTCGCCAGCTCGTCCAGCGGCTGGCGGCCGCCGAACGCCAGCAGGACGCCGATGATCGCGGCGTTCCACACCACCGGCGCGATGTAGGAGAGAAAGAACTTCCGGTGGCTGTTCAGCACTCCCAGGCACCAGGCGGACATCACCAGCAGCGCGACGGACGGGAACAGGATCTGGACGCAGCGGATGCTGAGCGCGAGCTTCGCGCCCTCGAAGCCAGGGGCGATCAGCGCCGTCATGTAGGGCGCGAGGAACACGCCGGCCAGCGCCAGCAGCGCGGTGACGAGGGCGAGCAGCGTGGCGACGACACCCGCGACCCGGTCCGCCTCGACCTCGCTTTTTTCCCCGAGCAGCCGGGCATAGACCGGGATGAACGAGGCCGAGAGCACGCCTTCGCCGAAGAGATTTTGGAGGAAATTCGGGATCTTGAGGGCGGCGTTGAAGGCGTCCGCCGCGTCCGAAGTGCCGAAATAGTGGCCGAACACCCGCACGCGGATCAGTCCGGCGATGCGGCTCAGGAAGATCCCCGCGGCGACGAACGCGGCTCCGCCCACGGCGGCTTTTTTCGGCGCGGGCGAACTGGTTTCAGCGGGCTCGCCGGACGGATTCCCTGAGGGCTCGGATTCGGAAGGCATGGGACGGGCAGGCGAAACGTGACGCCCGGGATCCGGGGATGTCGAGGCTATTGCCCGCCGGCGGCGGCCGATCCGCCGGATGCAAAACCGCCGGAACCAAGGCGGTTCCGGCGGCTGCGTTTCGAAATCGATCGTCGCTCAGCGGACCTCGGCGAGCCCGGCAGGGAGGACGTGAAGGGGAGGCGAATGCGATTCGCCGCGGGTGATGGTCACCGGCGTGCCGACCTGGACGACCTCGAACAACTGCGGGGCGAACGGTTTGGGCAGGCGGATGCAGCCGTGGGACGCCGGTTCGCCGGGCTGCGGGATGATGCCGGCGTGCATGCCGATGCCATGGGAAGTCAGGCGCATCCAGTAAGGCATCGGTGCGGGAACGTAGCGGCAGCCGGAGGGTACGCGCGAGCCGGGCGTGGCGTCGCCGTTGACGACGTTGCCGTAACCATCCTCGATCCAACCGTAACTGCCGGAGTATTTGTCCACGATCTTCTCGGTGATCGTGTAGCTGCCGGGGCTGGTATCGTGGCCTTCCTTGCCGGTGGCGACGTAGGACCAGCCGATCGGCCGGCCGCCGCGGGAGTAGGTCGCGATCTGCTGGTTGAGGTCGATGCGGATCGCGACTTTACCCGGGCCGCCGTCGTCGTGCCACTGGTAGAGCACCCGTTCGGCGCGGTAGGGCGTGAACGGGACGACTGCGGAACAGGAGGCGAACAGGGCCGGGCCGGCGAGCAGCATCAGGCCGTGGCGGAGCGGAGCGAGGATGGGGCGGGGAAAGTTCAAGCGGATCGGGTGCGAAAAATAACCCATTCGCGCGGGAGGCGCGAATGGGAATTGAAGCACGTGGCGAACCAAGCGGTTCAGGCGTGGAGCCTGCGGAGCTGGCCGGCGACCCGTTCGCCGAGCGCCCGGCCGGTGGCAAGATCGTGCTCGCCCGGAGCTCCGGCGGCGGCTTGGGCGATCGCGCCGAGGTAGGCCCCCAGGTAGTTCGGGCCGGGCGGGTCGAGCTGCGGCAGCAGCCCGAGGCCGACCCAGAGCATGCCGTGCTGGGCGGCGAGGATGTTGAAATACTGCAGGGTGCTCAGTTTGTCGCCGCTGGGCGAGGCGGAGACGGTGAAGCCGGCGGCCAGCTTGCCGGACCAGGCCTGGGTGTACCAGCGACCGCCGGTGGCGTCGGCGAAGGCCTTGAACTGGGCCGCCGGACCACCCATGTAGGTGGGCGAACCGAAGATGACGGCATCCGCGGCGTCGAGTTCCGCCAGCAGCGCGTCGTTGGTGTAGCGGCCTTCGACGATGTCCTTGCCGTCGATGGCGTGGAGATTCGCGTCGATGCCGTCGACCGCGCGGGCGCCGTCGAGCACGGCTTCGGCGAGTTTGGTGGTGTTGCCGGTGCCGGAGAAATGGATGATGGCGAGTTTCATGTGGAAATGGGAAGAAGGAGAACAATCAGGCTTTGCCGCCGAAAGTGACGTGGTCGTCGAGGTCGAGCAGCTCGAACCAGCCGCCGATGTCGGCCCGGTCCGGTCCCGCGTCTTTGAACAGGCTGACGAAGAACTCGATGGTGTCGATGTCGCCGCCGGGGCCACGTTGTTCGACGAAATCGGACCACTGTTTGATTTCCCACGGCGAGCGCTTGGTCGCGGCGTTTTCCTCGATCCAGGCGAGGATTTCGCCGTCGCCCTTGCCCGCCTTGAGCTGCTCCTTGAGCGCCTCGGGATCGATGCCGACAAAGGTCAGAAAGCGTTGGTCGAGCGGGCAGGCGAAGTGATATTCGCCGTTTTTGCCGGCGAGTTCGGCGCGGCCTTTGTCGAGCATGCGCGGCAGGATGACATAGCCGCCGAGGCGGACGCGCGGACTACGCGGCGGGCGCTGGGTGAGATCGAGGGAGTTCATGATTTGGGGAAAGCAGGGGAAACGCGCGGGGTTCGGGATGGAACCCCGCGCCGGTGAAGGTTCAGGACTGCGGCTTGGCGTCGAGGTCGAGCTCGATGACGACTTCGTCACGGATCAGGTCGTCGGCCTTGCCGGGGTAGTTGATGGCGAAGTCCTTGCGGTTGATGTTGAACTTCGCGCCGATTTTCACGCTGTCGCCGTTCTGGCTGACGGTAGCGGGGAAGGTGATGTTCTTGCTGACGCCGTGGAGCGTGAAGTTGCCGGAAACGTCGTAGCCGCCTGGGCCGGTTTCCTTCAGCGCGGTGACGTCGAAGGTCGCCTGCGGGAACTTCTCCACGTCGAAGAAATCGGGCGATTTGAGGTGGCCGACGAGCTTCTCGTTGTCCGCCCAGGCCGAGGTCATGTCGATGACGACACGGTGCTCGTTGCCGACCGGTTTGCCGTCCTTCAGGGTGAAGTAGCCGGTGAACTGCTTGAAGCCGCCGTTATGGCTGCCGGTGACCTTCGAGCCGATGAAGCCGACCTTGGAGGCTTCGGTGAAGGCGTATTTCACGCCGCTCTGCGGGCCGGAGTCGTCCTTGGCGACGGCTTCCTTGACCGCGGCCTTGGTGGTTTTGTCGGCCGGGTTCTCGCAGGCGACGAGGCCGAGGGCGATCAGCGTGGCGCCGAGGAAGAGGGTGGGATTCATGATGGTGCGGTGGTTTCGGTTTCGGGTGTTAGAGAGCATGGATTCAGGCGAAGTCAAAAAGCAGGGCTTCGAGCGGCTCGTCGCCGGCGGTGATGACGAACTCGCCGGCGTCCTCGGACGAGGCGGCGTCGCCCGCTTCAAGCGCCGTGCCGTTGAGCGAGCCCGCGCCGGTGGCGATGTGCAGCCACAAGCCGTGGCCGGTTGGCAGGTGGTGCGTGACCGATTCGCCCGGCTGCAGGCGGACGCGCCAGACGTCGACGTCCTGATGGATGACGGCGGAGTTTTCCCGGCCGTCGGGCGAGATCACGAGGACCTTGGGCTCGTTTTCGCTGCCCGGCACGGGATGCCACTCGGTGTAGCCCGGCGTCAGGCCGCGCTGGCGCGGGGTGATCCAGATCTGGAGCAGGTGAGCCTTTTCCGTGGTCGACGGGTTGAACTCGGAGTGAAGCACGCCGGTGCCCGCGCTCATGAGCTGGACCTGGCCGGGTTCGAGCACGCGCTTGTTGCCCATCGAGTCTTGGTGGGCGAGCTTGCCGCCGAGCAGGTAGGAAAAGATCTCCATGTCGCGGTGCGGGTGGCTCGGGAAACCGCCGCCGGCCGCGATCTTGTCGTCGTTGATCACGCGCAACGAGCGGAAGCCCATGTGCGCCGGATCGTAGTAATCGGCGAAGGAAAAGGTGTGGTAGCTGTCGAGCCAGCCGTGGTTGGCGTGGCCGCGTTCCGCACTGCGGCGGACGGTGAGTTTCGAGTTCGTGGACATGCGTTCACCTTACCCATCCGTCGGATTTTGGATAATGCCCGCTCCGCAGGCTGAGCATGCGTAACGGGCATGGAGCGTAGCGCGGAGAGGGACGAGAAAGAGAGATGGCGGCGGCCGTGCGGGCTGGTAGAACGGCGGCATGGAATTTCGGCAATTGCGGGCGTTCGCGGAAACCGCGCAGGCGGGCAGCATCACGGCTGCGGCCAAGGCGCTGCGGCTGACCCAGCCGGCGCTCAGCCGCCAGATCAAGGCGCTGGAGGAGGAGCTGGAGGTGGCCTTGTTCGTCCGCGGCGCGCACTCCGTGACCCTCACGCCGGCGGGCGAGATCCTCCGCGGCGAGGTTTCCAAGCTGCTGAAATTCTGCGACGGCATGGTCGCGAAAGTCCGCGCCGAAGGGTCGTGCGAACCGCTGCGCATCGGCTATTCGCCCTCGTTGGCCGGCGAGTTCCTGTCAGTGGCGATCGAACGCTTCGCCCAGCTTCACGAGCGGGTGCGCGTCAGCCTTTACGACTGGTCGAGCGCGGAAATGCGCGCCGGGCTGGCGGACGGCAAGCTCGACCTGATCCTCGCCGTGCCGTGTGACGGCGAACCGGTCCGCTGGGAGCCGCTGCGCGAGTTCGGCTGGCGCGTCCTGCTGCCGGCCAGCCACCCGCTGGCGGCGAAAAAGAAGCTCTCGCCCGCGGATCTCGACGGCCAGCGGCTGCTGCTTTTCGAAAAGGAAGACTACCCCGACTACTGGAACCAGATCACCGGCTACTTCCGCGAGCGCGGCTTGCAGGCGAAGGTCGCGGGCGAATACGACGGGATTTCCAGCCTGAAGGCGGCGGTGGAAGGCGGCCTCGGGTTGGCGTTGGTGGCCGAGACCAGCCGGATCGAAGGCAGCCGCCGGCTCGCGCTGCGGCCGCTGGTGGAAGCGCCCGCGCCCATTCCTGTGGCGGCCGGATTGCCCGCCGGCCGCGAAATTCCCGCCCGCGTGCTGGCCTTCGTCGAGGAACTCCGGCGCGCCGCGGGCGAGGGGTGAGTCCGGTCTTGCTTTCCCGCCGCTCCCGCCGTTCTTCTTGCCGCCCACCATGTCCGCAGCCCACACCGCCGACCTCTTGACGCTCGACGTCGATGGCTTGAAAAGCCGTCTGTCGAAGCTCAGGAGGTATCTTTGACGTCCCCGCCTTGGAACACGAGATCGCCACGCTCGAGGAAGCGATGGGCTCGCCCGAATTCTGGAACGACGCCGACAACGCCAAAGCCGTCAGTTCCAAAGCCGCGGGGCTGAAGAAAAAGCTCGAGGCCTTTCTCAAGCTGGAGAAGCGCATCGACGACATCGAGGAAGGCATCGCGCTCGCCAAAGAATACGACGACAACGAGATGGCTGGCGAAGCGATCGCCGAGTTCGCCTCGCTCGACAAGGACCTCGCGGCGTACGAACTGCTCACGCTGCTCAACCAGCCGGCCGACGCGTCCCCGTGCTACCTGGTGATCCAGGCCGGCGCCGGCGGCACCGAAGCCTGCGACTGGGCTCAGATGCTCCACCGCATGTACACGCGCTGGGCGGAGAGCAAAGGCTTCACCGTTGAAACGATGGACTGGCAGGATGGCGACGGCGCGGGTCTGCGCAGCGCCACGCTCAAGATCACCGGCGAGTATGCCTACGGCTACCTGAAGAACGAACGCGGCGTGCACCGCTTGGTGCGCATTTCGCCGTTCGACTCCGCGGGCAAACGCCACACTTCCTTCAGCTCCGTCGACGCCACTCCCGAGGTCTCGAAGGAGATCAAGATCGAGATCAATGAGAAGGACATCGAGATCACGACCACCCGTTCCGGCGGCAAAGGCGGCCAGAACGTCAACAAGGTCGAGACCGCCGTTTTGCTGCGCCACCTTCCGACCGGCATCCTGATCCGCTCGACCGCCGCGCGCTCGCAGGGCCAGAACCGCGAGCTCGCCTACGAAATCCTCAAATCGAAGCTCTATCAGATCGAGGAGGACAAGCAGAAGGCCGAGTCCGAACGCGCCTATGGCGAAAAGGGCGACATCTCCTGGGGCAACCAGATCCGCTCCTACGTCTTCCAGCCGTATCAGAAGGTGCTCGACCTGCGCACCGGCGAGGAAACCGGCAACATCCAGAACGTGATGGACGGTGAAATCGACGCCTTCATCGAGGCCAAGCTCCGCGGCAAGGTCCGCGTGAAGGGCGCGAAGGATGAGGACGATTGAAGGAAATCCTAAGCCTTAAATTCCAAACGAAGAGGGCCGCTGTCACAGGCGGCCTTTTTTGTTGGAGTTGAGCCTTTAGGCGAGGAGGGGCGAAGCCGTGGAGGCGCAGACGGGTGAGCTTAAAAACACCTTTCCCCGCTCGTCCCGGCTCCGCCCAAGGAAGACCTTCCTCGCCTAAAGGCTCAACTCCGTGCCGGTTGCAATTTCCCCGCACGATTCCGATTGATTCGGCGCGTCCGTGCGCCGAGCGTGTCAGGCGAATTTTCAACCACCTCCGACCATGGGCTTGATGGATTTTATCAAAGGCGAGCTGCTCGAAATCATCGAGTGGCAGGACGACAGCCGGGACACGATCGCCTGGCGCTTTCCCGACGACGACAAGGCGATCAAGAACGGCGCGCAGCTCATCGTCCGAGAAAGCCAGACGGCGCAGTTCGTCTACCTCGGCCAGTTCGGCGACACCTTCGGCCCGGGCAAGCACACGCTGACGACCGATAACATCCCGGTGCTCACCCGTCTCCAGGGGTGGAAATACGGCTTCCAGAGCCCGTTCAAGGCCGACGTCTATTTCGTCAACACCCGCCTGTTCACCGGCCAGAAATGGGGCACGGCGAACCCGATCATGCTGCGCGATCAGGATCTCGGCATCGTCCGCGCCCGCGCCTTCGGCACCTACGATTTCAAGGTGGTCAACGTGCAGACCTTCCTCAAGGAGGTCGCCGGTTCCGACCAGGATTTCCGTGTCGACGAATTCGCCGACGCCATGCGCTCGCGCATCGTCAGTGTGTTCTCAGACGCGCTGGCCTCCGCCCATGTGCCGGTGTTCGACGTGGCCACGCGCTACACCGACCTCGGCGACGCCCTGCTGCCGCTGATCAACCCGGTGATCTCGGTGAAATACGGCATCGAGCTGGCGAGCTTCATCGTCGAGAACGTCTCGGTCCCGCCGGAAGTCGAGGAGGCGATCGACAAGCGCTCGGCGATGTCGGCCATCGGCAACCTCAACGACTACGTGAAATACCAGATGGGCCAGGGCATGGCCCAACCCGGCGGCGCGGGCGCGGCCGGCACGGCGTCCGAACTCGCGGTTGGCTTCGCGGTCGCCCAGGAGCTGATGAAACAAAGCAATCTCACCTCAGGCGGCAACCCCCCGCCTTTGCCGGGAGCCGCAGCCGCCGCCGCGGTGCAACCGAACCCCGACATCCTCGATCCGGCGTCGGTCGCCCGCATCCTCGGCGTGTCGGAAGCCGACGTGATGGAGGAAATCGCCGCAGGCAACCTGGCCGCGAAAAAGATCGGCTCGACCTACCGCGTCACCCGCGCCGCGCTCGATGATTTCCTCGCCCACTGATCCGCCCGCCGCCGGGCGAACCGTTGTTCCGCCGCCGCTCCCTCGCGGATCGGCGGCGGAGGTGCGTTCGCTTGACCGCCACGCCTGCCCGGAATGCGGCGGTAAGGGCGAGTGGGACCCGGCGAAAAAGCAGCTCGTCTGCCCGTACTGCGGCACCGCCTTCGAGCGCGTCGGACCGCCGCCGGAACCAGGCACCGCGGTCGAGCACGACCTCGACGCCACGCTCGCCGAACTCGGCCGCGATGCCTCGCGCGTGGACGACGCCGTCCGCCACGTCCAGTGCACCCATTGCCACGCGGTGCTGGTGCGCACGGGCGAGACGGTCGCCCAGCACTGCGACTTCTGCGGTTCGCCCGAACTGCTCGATTACACCGACATCGCCGCGCCGATCCGGCCCGAGTCGGTGCTGCCGGCGCAGGTTTCCAAGGAGCAGGCGTATCACGCGCTGAAGGCGTTCCTCGGCTCCCGCTGGTTCGCCCCGGGCGATCTGAAACGCCGCAATCTGGTGGACCGCATGAACCGCGTCTACCTGCCGTACTGGACTTTCGACGCCTCCGCCGAGTGCCCATGGACGGCGGAAAGCGGGACGTATTACTGGGTCACCGTGGAGGACCGCGATTCGGAAGGGCGGACCGTCACCCGGGAAGAACGGCGCATCGATTGGTCGCCCGCCAGCGGCCACGTCTCGACGTTTTTCGACGACGTCGTGATCTCCGGCTCGCGCGGCCTCGACGCGGGTTTGTTGCAGAAGATCGAACCGTTCCCGCTGGAAAACCTCGTCCCCTACGAGACCGCCTACGTCTCCGGCTGGCAGGTCGAGCAATACCAGGTGCCGCTCGACGAGGCGGCGCGCCGCGGTTTCGGCGTGATGCACGGGCAGCTCGAACAAATGTGCGCCCGCGAGGTGCCAGGCGACACCTACCGCGGCTTGCAAATCGCCCCCGAGTTCTCGGAAAAAACCTTCAAGCACCTGCTCGCGCCGGTCTGGCTGCTCGCCTACCAGTACCGCGGGAAAACCTGGCAGGGCGCGGTCAACGCCGTCACCGGTGCCGCCTCCGCCCGCTTCCCGATCAGCCCGTGGAAGGTCGCGTTCGTCGTCCTGCTCGTGCTGGCGGTGATCCTGCTGGTGCTCGCGTCGCAGCGCTGAGCGTTTCTTGCTGGATTCCGGTTTCCCGAATCCGGACTCTCCCTCCCGTTGCACATCGACATCGTCACGCTCTTTCCCGAGATCGCCCTCGCCCCCCTCAGCGAGAGCATCATCCAGCGCGCCCGCAAGGCCGGCATCGTCGAGATCGCCGCGCACAATCTGCGCGATTGGGCGACCGACAAGCACCGCCGCACCGACGACTACCTGTGCGGCGGCGGCCAGGGGATGCTGCTCAAGCCCGAGCCGATCTTCGCCGCCATCGAGCAACTGCGCACGCCGGAGTCGAAGGTGATCCTGATGACGCCGCAGGGGAAGGTCTTCAAGCAGGCGCTCGCCCGCGAGCTGTCGGAGGAAAAACACCTCATCCTGCTCTGCGGCCACTACGAGGGCGTCGACCACCGCGTCATCGAAACGCTGGTCGACCTGGAACTTTCCATCGGCGATTACGTGCTGACCAACGGTGCGATCGCCGCGGCGGTGGTCACCGACGCTATTGTGCGCCTTTTGCCCGGCGCGCTCGGCGATGAGCGGTCCCATCAGGAAGAATCGTTCGCCGATCCGAACCTCCTGGAAGCGCCGGCCTACACCAAGCCGGTGGAATTCCGGGGCATGAAGGTGCCGGACATTTTGTTTTCCGGGCACCACGGCAAAATCGCCGGGTGGAAGCACCAAAAGGCGCTCGAACGCACCCGGGCGAACCGCCCGGATCTGCTGGGCGAGGAATGAGGCGCGAGACGAGCCTTGCCAAAGCGAGAGCAAATTGTTGTCCGCCCGCCGGATCGCCCACTGCTGGAAGCACGGCCAGCTGCACCATCGCCCTTGAGTTACGCGTTGCTCTGTCGGGGTCTTGGATAAGCGAACCGACATCCTCGGAACCGCCGCGTTCCTTACCGAAATCGATCCGTCCCGCGGTTCGGCACCATCGTGGCGGGGAACACGGCACTTCTCTCGAACTGACGGTGAAGGGTCTGGCGGTTCGGAATTTGGCTGCGAAGAAAAACACGATTTCTGGCGGACTTTTCTGCCGGAGGGCGCTTTTCCGTAAAGCTGCGAATAACCCGGCTGTGAATTAACCCATTTCGCATCGTCCCTCTCCTCCTACCTCGGTCACGCCTTAAGCAAGGCGATCCACATAAAAAACAAACCAAGACTTAATGAAACTCCTAAACCCAATCCGCATCGCCGGAGCCTCCTTGCTCCTATTTGCCCTCGGGCAACCCGTGGCCCAAGCCTACACCCATCCCTGTATTCCGACCACCAAGCAAGACCTGGATTACATCAAGGCCAGCCTCAATCAGGAGCCTTGGAAGTCCGGCTACGCCGCGCTCGCGGCCACCTCCACTGCCTCGCTCAACTGGACCATGGACGGCCCCTACGCGAATGTCAGCCGGCAGGGGTCCTACGACGCAAACCTCGTCCCATGGCAGAATTCCATGGATGCCGTGTATAACCTCGCGCGGATGTGGTATTTCACCGGCAACGCCGATTATGCGAAAAAGGCTCACGACATCCTCATCGCCTGGGCGACCACAAACACCACCTTCAACGGCAACGAAGCCGGTCTTGCCTTGGGCGACCATGCCCGCTCCTTCGCCGGCGGCGCCAGCATCCTGCGTGGCACTTGGTCCGGCTGGACGTCCGCCGACACGACCACGGTCCAGAACTACTTCGCGAATGTCCTCTGGCCGAATTGCCAAGCAAACACGAACGTCACCGGTCCCTGCAATAAAGGTGACATCGAAATGGAGGCCGGCATCGCCATCGCCGTTTTCTGCGATGACACCGCGAAGTTCAACCACATCGTCAACCTGTATCGCACCTACCACGGCGCTGGCCTGACGGATACCCTGCCCACCGGCCAGTTAGGCGAGTCGGGCCGCGATGCGGGCCACGCCTTCGGCGCCCTCAACGCCCTGGCCTTCACCGCCGAGGTCGCGTATAAACAAGGCGTCGACCTCTTCTCGGAATTGGACAACCGGTTGCTGGCCTGCGGGGAATACTTCTCCCGCAACACCTACACCACCGATACTCCCTACATTCCTTTCGGCACCGTCGATTGGCAGTGGCTGAGCAATGCGGCCGGACCCTACGGCGGCGATCGCGAGGCCTTTTACATCCTCCAAAACGCCTACAAAAACCGCAAAGGCCTGCCCACGCCCTGGCTTGATCGGAAACTCCAGGAGCCGCCCGTTAATAATTACAACTGGATGTTTGCGAAGGCGGCCGACTTCACCCCCGCCGCCACTGCGTTGTCGCCGGTCACCTACGCGGGGGTTTCGCCGGCCTCGAGCGGCTTGACCTTGACCACCCTCGGCACCAAGACCACGGGCCGCAGCCTCTCTTATGCGAATGGCACGTGGACGCTGACCGGTCTTGGGAATACGGTTTGGAACGATACGACCGACGACGCCCAGTTTGCCTACACCACGATGACCGGCGACTGCGCCATGGTGGCCCGGGTCGTCTCCTTCACAAAATCTGGAAATCAAGCTGGCAAGACCGGGTTGATGATCCGCGACTCTCTGAACGCCACCACTTCGCAGCGCGCCTTTGTCGATGTTTCGTGGTGGACCAATGACCCAAATACCAATGTGATGGATCACTTCGAGCGGGGCTACACCGGAACCGGTAGCTATAACCAAATTTCGGACGTGTGGTCCCCCGCACCGGCCTTACCCTACTGGCTCAAGATTGAGCGCTTGGGCAATCAGGTTACCTCCTTCGTTTCGCCGGATGGCGCCAGTTGGTCGCCTATGGCCTGCGACGATTACGCCAATCTCCCATCCACCATATATCTCGGCCTGTTCCTCTGCAGCGGCACGACGACGGCCCAGACGGCCACCTTTGACCATGTGGCGTTCACCGGCGGCACCGGCGGCCCTGTGACCACTCCGGACGCCCCGAAAGGCGTGCTCGCCAGTGGTTCCAGCAAAGCCATCACCCTGCGCTGGTTGGCCTCCTATGGCTCCACCAGCTACAATGTGCTCCGCTCCACCACCTCCGGCAGCGGCTATGCGGCCATCGCCAGCAATCTCTCCGCGTCCACGACCAGTTATGTGGATACGACAGCGGCTGCGGGCACGACCTACTACTACGTCGTTCAAGCGACAAATTCCGCCGGCACCAGCGGCAATTCGTCGCAGTTCGGCGCCGCTCTGCTTCCTGCGCCGATGGTGAACCTCGCCTTCGGCGGCACCACGTTGGCGAGTATTAACACCGGCTCCGGCGTAGGACAGTCCGACACCGCGTTTAACGGCGATTCCGGCTCAAAGTGGTTCTGCTATAATTCGACGACGGGATGGATCCAGTATGACTTCGGCGCGAACAATGCGCAGGTGGTCAAACGCTACACGATTAACAGCGCGGACGTGGTGGCGCGCGACCCGAAAGCCTGGCAGTTCCAAGGTTCGCAGGACGGCTCCACCTGGACGACCCTCGACACCCAGAGCGGCCAGTCCTTCGCCGTTCAGAATGCGCAGAATACGTATGATATCGGCAACACCACCGCATACCGCTACTACCGACTCAACATCACGGCCAACAACGGGGACGCCAACGGTGTGGCCATCAGCGAACTCGGCCTGTGGGGCGACACCGGCCGCACCATTCCCGACGGCCGCTATTCGTTCGCAAGTCGCCTAAGCAATAAGGTGATCGACCTCGTCAACGGCGGCACCGCCGACGGCACGGATGCCGTCCAATGGGGCTGGAACGGCGGCGATGACCAGAAGTGGGACCTCGCGTATCTCGGCAACGGCCAGTATAAGCTGACCGGCGTGGCCAGCGGCAAGCTGCTCGAAGTTTCGGGTGCCTCCACTAGCAACGGCGGGATTGTCCAGATCTGGTCCTCGAACAACAACAACTGTCAGAAGTGGACCGTCAGGCCTTCGGGCGACGGTTTCCTCAAGGTCCTGAACGTCAATAGCGGCAAGTCGCTCGACATCCAGAATAACTCAACCGCCGATGGAGCGGCCATCCTCCAGTATACCGACATCTCAGGCAACAATCAGCAATGGCTGATGCCCATCGCGCCCTAACGTGACATCCTTGGCTCTCGCCGCCCCGCGCTCTCACGGCAGAGCGCGGGGCGGATTATTTTTGCCACCGGGAAAAAACCGCCAGACTCCCGAACTCGACACGACCGCACGCCGGGCGGTATTGAGTGGACTTTCGATCTCCATGTCCGGTTTTCCCAACGATGACGTGACACTTCTGCTTGAGGCGGTCGCCCAAGGAGAGAAGTTCTCCGCGGAAAAACTCATGCCTCTCGTTTACAATGACCTCCGAGTGCTGGCGGCGATCCGGATGGCGGCTGAATCCGAGGAGCACACGCTTCAGCCCACCGCGCTGGTCCACGAAGCGTGGCTGAGAATATCGAGATCGGGCGAACGCAGCTGGAACGATCGCGCGCATTTTTTCCGCGTCGCGGCGGTGGCGATGCGACGCATTCTGGTCGATCACGCCCGGCAAAAGGCGCGACTCAAACGCGGGGAAAATCCCGTCCGCGTCGAAGACTTTAACACCCGGGATTTTGCCGAGGTTTCGCCCGACGAACGCGTCCTGCTCATCGACCAAGCGCTCGAACGCCTTGAGCGGGTCGACCCGAAAGGAGCGCAGGTCGTCACCCTCAAGTTTTTCGCCAATTACACGACCCATGAAATCGCGGGAATCCTCAAGGTAGGAGAGCGCACCATCGAACGACGTTGGACCTATGCTCGCGTGCGCCTGATGCAAATGCTCCAGGAACGAGATGAGTGACCGGAACGACGAGATCGATGAGATCGAGCTTGAAGTCGAACAAGCGATTTTCGCCGTGGCACTGGAGCTCTCCGATTTGGCCCATCAGGAGGCTTTTCTCGAAAAAGCCTGCGTCGGTGATCCGTCCTTGAGAGATCGGATCCAAGCGTTGCTCGGCGCCTGCACCCGGGCGGAGAGTTTTTTCGATTTCGTCCCGCCGTCTGCTCGCTACGCCCCGGCAAATTCCAGCCTCGTCACAGAGCATAAGTCCGATCCCGCTCAGGCCCACATCGGCCCGTACCGGATCGTTCGCCGCTTGGGTGAAGGCGGTTGCGGCGTCGTCTATCTCGCCGAGCAGGAAACACCGGTTCGGCGCTCTGTCGCGCTCAAAGTCGTGCGGCTGGGTATGGACACCGAGCGGATCATTTCCCGCTTTTTGCACGAACGCCAGGCGCTGGCGTTGATGGATCATCCGAGCATCGCCCGCATTTACGATGCCGGCGCCACCGACTCCGGGCGGCCTTATTTCGCCATGGAGCTGGTTAAGGGAGAACGCATCACCACGTATTGCGAAACCCACCGCCTCACGATCGAACAGAGACTGGAGTTGTTCATCCAGGTTTGCCTGGCGGTCCAGCACGCCCACCAGAAAGGCGTTTTACATCGCGACCTCAAACCATCGAATGTGCTGGTGGCCGGACAAAACGACATCGCGATCCCGAAGGTCATCGACTTCGGCATCGCAAAAACCATCGGCCCCTACAGCGGAGGTTCGGCCGACGTCACCCACGCGGCGGAGCAGTTCATCGGCACGCCCGCGTATATGAGCCCGGAGCAAGCCGCCGAGGGGAATCGAGAGGTCGACACCCGCGCGGATATCTACGGGCTCGGCGCGATGCTCTACGAACTGCTCTCAGGAGGTCCGCCCTTCGATTCCAAAATTCTGATGAAACAGGGAATCGACGTCATGCGGCGAACGATCCGGGACGTCGATCCTCCCCCGCCCTCGTCATTGCTTCGCTCTCTTGCCGCGGACGAACTGGCCGCCCTGGCCGAGCGACGACAATGCACGCCGGGCGCGTTGATCGCGACGCTCCGGCATGACCTCGACTGGGTGGTCATGCGTGCCTTGGAAAAAGAACCGTGCCGTCGCTACCCCACCGCCCAGGGACTCGCCAGCGACCTCCGCCGTTACCTCGATCACGAACCGGTCACCGCCCGGCCGCCCGGCGCGCTCTATCGCCTCGGCAAACTCACGCGTCGCAATCGGACCGTCGTGTTCTCAAGTGCCGCGGTATTCATCGCCGTGCTCGCCGGCTTCGGCGTCTCGACCCGGCTTTATCTGCGGGAACGCGCGGCGTTGCACGAGAAGACCCGCCTGCTTGAACTTGCGGAACAAGCGGATCACATCTCGCAGGCCGTTTTCCTCACGCGGGACGATCGCATGAAGGAAGCCAACGCGAAGCTGGCTGAATTACAGAGTTTGCCGGAACGGCCCACGTTCGAAGCCCTCACCGCCTATCGGACAATCGGCGAGTGGCTTGCGCTTCAGGAGCGTTGGGCCGAAGCCGCCTCCCGTTTCGCTGTGGTGGAACGCGTCGGCAAACTCGACGCTTGGAGATCCGTCACCCTCGATCACCAGGCCTACGGCGTGGCCTTGTTGATGAGCTTCGACGTGCAGGGCTACGAGACGTTCCGCCGGAAACACGCCGATCGCTTCGCGAACGAGACCAATGGCGACGCGGTCGGGCGGGTGCTGAAAACCTGTCTTCTGCGTCCGATCGACGCCGCCCAGCGTCGGCGGCTCGAACCTCTCGGCCGGCGGGTGGAGCTTTGGTTTCCGGAGCTCCAGCCCAACTATGCCCGGAGTTGGGCGGTCGTGCCCATTTCTCTCTGGCGTTACCGGACGGGCAACATCGAGGGTGCCGTGAAATTGCTCCAGCCCGCCTATCGACCGGAGGATCACGGTTCCCTGATGACCACCGTGCGGGTGCTCCTTGCGATGTGCGCGTGGCAACAGGGCGATATCGCCCAAGCCGAATCCTTGGCAGCGACGGTTCGCGAGGACGTTCCGAACCATCTCACTGGAGTGAATTTCCGGGGAGGCAACTGGTATGACTGGGCGTTCATCCGCCTCTTACTTGAGGAAATCGATTCCCAGCCCGCCATGAGATGACCGTTTCCACGAGCAGAAAAGCGATCGGGGACGGATTTCCCGCAGCGAAAAAAGGAGGACCGCTCAGCAAAAAATCCTCCGTAATGGAGGATTCTTTACCGTGGTCGTGGCGGCGGGATTGCCCTGAGGGCCACGGCGGTTTGCTGCTGCGCTGAAGTGGAAAAGGTCGCGGAGCTCCCGCCGCGTCCGAACTCTCGCTTCGCTCGAAAGTTGCCCTTCGGACCATGCCGGCCTGCGCTGCGCGATTCATGATGCTCGCTCTGCTCGCCGCTCGCATTCTCACCCACCGCCCCTACGTTTCCAGTAGACATCTGCAGCCGGTTGAGCCGATCTGCCTCACATTTGGGTCGATGGCGGCTATTCCGGGCAACTCGAAGGCGAAGTCGCCCGCCTGCCGCGTCATCGTCAGATCGGCTTGGAAATCGTCAAACGGAACGGTCAGGCGAAGGGGTTCACGCCGAGGGCGCGAAGAAGTCGAACAACAGCTTCAGGTTTAGCCCGATGATCACCGCGGCCGAAGTCCAAGCGAGACACTTGATCCACAGCGGATTCGAAAAGCGTCCCATCTTCGTCCGGTCCCCGGTGAACATCAGCAGCGGCACCACGGCGAAGCCGAGTTGCATGGACAGGATGACCTGGCTCCAGATCAGGAGGTCCGTGGTTTTGCCTTCGCCGAAGATGGAAATCACCACCACCGCCGGCACCACCGCGATCAGCCGGGTGATCAACCGGCGCAACCAAGGCTTCAGACGGATGTCCAGGAAGCCCTCCATCACGACCTGTCCGGCCAGCGTGCCGGTGAGCGTGGAATTCTGACCGCTGGCAAGCAACGCCACCGCGAACAACGTGCCAGCGATGCCGACGCCCAATACCGGGCTGAGCAATTGATAGGCATCCTGAATTTCCGCCACGTCGTGGTGACCGGTCGTATGAAAGGCCGCCGCCGCCAGCACCAGAATGCCGCCATTGATGAACAACGCGAACATCAAGGCGCCGGTCGAGTCCAAGGTCGCGTACTTGATCGCTTCCGCTTTTCCCTTTTCGGTTCGCTCGAAATCCCGCGTCTGCACGATCGCGCTGTGCAGGTAGAGGTTGTGCGGCATGACCGTCGCCCCGAGAATCCCGATCGCCACGAAGAGCATCTCCTTGTTGCTCAACAATTCCATCGACGGCACGAACCCACGGGCGATTCCGCCGAGGGCGGGCTTCGCGAAAATCATTTCCGTCAGGAAGCATCCGCCGATGGTGAGAATCAACGTGATGACCAGCGCCTCCACATAACGGAAGCCCTTGTTCTGGAGCGCCATCACCACCATTACGTCCACCACCGTGATCACGCAGCCCCAGACCAAGGGGATGCCAAAGAGCAACTGAAGCCCGATCGCCGAACCGATCACTTCCGCGAGGTCGCAGGCCGCGATCGCCGCTTCGCAGAGCAACCACAAGCCCATCGTCACCGGCTTGGAGTAATTGTCGCGGCAAGCCTGAGCCAGATCCCGGCCCGTCACCACGCCCAGCTTCACGCACAAATGCTGAAGCAGGATCGCCATCAGGTTTGAAATGAGAATGACCGACAACAGCGTGTAGCCGTAACGCGCGCCGCCCGCCAAATCCGTCGCCCAGTTCCCCGGGTCCATGTAACCGACGGAGACCAGAAAGCCGGGTCCTGCGAACGCCAGCGCCTTCCGCCACCACGCCGAGCCCTGCGGTACCCGCACCGAACGGAAGACTTCCGGCAGACTCGCCCCGCCTTGATGGCGCCATCCTCCCGTCCAGAGCGACCGTTGCTTCGCTTCAGCACGTACGGGTTCGGATTCAAGAACGGCGGTAGGATCGGACATGGCGTTGGTCTCTTCTCGCCCGTTTCTTCTTCGAATCAACTCCAATTTTTAGCTGAAGCTAATTTTTATTCGTATGGCCGGGATAGAGAGGGCCGAAAGATGGAAGGCGTGGCGGCGCGTGCGGGCCACGCCGGCCTGTGCGGCGCGATTCCATGATGCTCGCTCTGCTCGCCGCTCGCATTCTCACCCATCGCCCCTTCGCTTCGGGGAACGGCGGAGCTTGAAAACGAAAAAAGCCCTCCGAAGGGAGGGCTGATTTACCGTGGTCGGGGCGGCGGGATTCGAACCCACGACCTCTTCGTCCCGAACGAAGCGCGCTACCAGGCTGCGCTACGCCCCGAAACCAATGGTGAAAATGAGTGGCGCACTCGTAGGGACTCGAACCCCAAACCTTCTGATCCGTAGTCAGACGCTCTATCCAATTGAGCTACGAGTGCGTTGCGCCGTGCGGCGGGGCCGAGAGAAGACATCACCCGGAACCCGACGTCAAGGTTTTCCGAAGAATTTTTTGCGGTTTGTTCGCGTTTCCCAACCGGCCTCCGGTCGGACGATCCGGTGCCCGTGTGTCGCGCGGAGGGCGGACTACGGGGGACGGGGTAAATCGCGCTTGAATTCGAGCGACTTGGCGGGAATGGAGGGGCCATGAACGACGCGCCGCGCTCGCTGCACGGTCTCCGCCTGGCGGAGATCGAGGAGGTTCTGCGTGCGGACGTCTTGAACCCGCATCACGCGAAGGCGCTGTGGCGGGCGATCCAACGCGACGGCGAGCTCGACCTCGCCGGGCGGGAGTTCGTGCCGCCGCTGCGGAGCTGGATCGATGCGAACGTCGGCCCGGGCAAGGCGTTCTTTCTCTACGCGCCGGCGGTGGTCGAGGCGATCGAAAGCGGCGACGGCCTGACGCGGAAGTTCCTGCTGCGGCTGGAGGACGGGCAGACGATCGAAACCGTGCTGATGGGTTACGACGGCCGCCAGACGGTGTGCGTGAGCACCCAGGCTGGTTGCGCGATGGGCTGCGTGTTCTGTGCGACCGGGCAGATGGGCTTTGTGCGCCACCTGCGGGCGGGCGAGATCGTCGCCCAAGTCCAGCACGTCCGCCGCGTGCTGCGCGCCGACGGCCGGGGCCGGACGCTGCGGAACATCGTGCTGATGGGCATGGGCGAACCGCTGCACAACTACGACGAGGTGATTCGCGCGATGGACATCGTTTCGCACGTGCGCGGCGCGAGCATCGGACCATCGCGCATCGCGATCAGCACGGTGGGGGTAATCCCGAACATCCTGCGGATGGCGGAGGAGAACCAGCCGTACCGCCTCGCGGTGAGCCTGCACGGCGCGAGCGAGGAGGAGCGCGCGGCGCTGGTGCCGGTGAGCAAGAAGTGGTCGCTGACCGAGCTGGTCGAGGCCTGCCGGACCTACGGGCGGATCACGGGCAAACGGATTTTCTTCGGCTGGACCTTGATCGCCGGGGCGAACGATTCACCGGCGCAGGCGCGGAAGCTGGCGGCGCTGCTCCAAGGCATTGACGGCCATGTGAATCTGATCCCGCTGAACACGACCGGCGGTTACGCCGGCACGGCGGCGGCGCAGAGCGCGGCGTTCGAATTCCAGCGGATTCTGCGCGAGGCCGGTTTCCCCTGCACGTTCCGCCAGCGCCGCGGCATCGATGTCGCGGCTGGCTGCGGGATGCTCAAGGCGGAGAAAAAGCCGCGGGCGGCGCGGTGATCACGCCGGGCTCGCCAGCGGGCGGGCGGGCGGGCATGCTGGCGGCATGTTGAAACTCCAGGAAGGCCAGCTTTGGCGGAAGGGCGACCGTTTTCTCCGCATCACGCACTTGGAGCGGTTGGCGGTGGAGTATAAGGAGATGGCCGACCTCGAGACCAAGGAGGGCGAACGCCACGTGCTGACGAAGAAGGAGTTCTGCCGCCTGTTGAAGGGCGCGGAACTGCTCCCGCCCGCCAAGGACCGTCAGGCGGATGACGCGGAATGAGCCGCCTTAGGGCGCGGCGGGCTCCGCCGCGGGCTTCTTGCCGACGAGCTTCTGCACGCCGCCGAATTTGTCCTTCAGGGCGCGGTTGCGGTCGTTGGTGCTGACCGCGTCGTCGCCGGCGATCTGCCGCATTTCCTGGTCCATGTTCGGATCGTCCTGGCCATTCGCTGCGCTCGGATCGCCACCCATTTTGCGCGTCGCCTCGTCCAAAGCGTCGGAGTGCTTGCCGATCTTTTCGAGCTGCTTGTCGTATTCCTTGGTCATCGAGCCGAGCAGGCGGAAGTCCTTGCCGGTCTCGCGGAACGTCTGGAGCAAGGCGGCGGCCTTGGCCTGGGCGGCGGGCGATTGGTGGTACCAGACGCCGCCGGCGGCGAGGGTCGCGAGCAGCGCGAGGTTGATCAGGCGGCTTTTGCGTTTGCGCTTCGCCTCGAGCTGGCGGGCGCGCTCGTCGAGCATCGCCTGGAATTCCGGGTCGTGGTTGTCCTGGAACGACTGCGTCGGGATCGGCGGCGGATCGTCGGAAACGGCGGCTTCCGCGGGAATTGCCGGAGCGCTGGCGGCGAGCGGGGTTTCCGCGTTTTCGGTTTCGGCGGTGAGGGCTTTGCCGGCCAGTTCGTTGATTCGGTCCTGAGGCGTCATGGGGAGAGCGGCGGCACACTAACAGGCCATCCGCTTTTCCGCCATTACGCGTTCCGGTAACGTGGCACCCTCCTCACCGCGGATCGCCCGGGTCAGCGGATCGCCGTCGGCGGCGGCGTGAGGCCGGCGACGCGGGTGGCGTTGACGGCATCGACGAGGTCTTTGAGCACCATCAGGCTCTCGCGCTTGGTCGGGTCGAGCCCGCTCGGCCACTTCGGCGTGTCGTCGAGGCCGGCGGTCTCGTCCTTGGCGAGGCGCACGTAGTCTTCGTTCTCCTTGGCCGGATCGAAGGCGTGGAGTCCCTTGCCGTGGTCGAGGTCGTCGAGCGTGAGCTTGAAGAACTTGAGCGACTTCGCGTCCGCGGCCTGCACCGTCTTGAAGCGTTCGCGGGAATCGGCATTGCGCTCGTGGCGCTCGCTGTCGAGGCCGGCGAGCTCCTTGCGGCGTTCGTCGAGGTTGAGCGAAATCCGGTTTTCCTGGAGGCGTTGTCTGGCCTTGAGGGTGTCGGCGATCAGGTAGCCGAAGTCCTTGCTGGCGTTGACGCGGGCCTGGCTGAGCTCCTTGAGCTGGGCCAAGTGCAGGTTTTCCTTCGGCAGCGGGCTGTAGCCGCTGGCCGGGCGGATCCGGTCGTGCGGGAAGGCGTGGTCGAGGAACTGCTCGCCGACTTCGAGGGCGTCGGTGAGCGAGGGCAGCGCGATGTCGGCGGCGACGCCGTCGAGCTGGGTGGACGAGCCGGACGGTCGATAGAACTTGCGGATGGTCGCCTTGAGGAAGCCGGCGCGGTCGCGGGCGGCGAAGAACGGGAGCATCGCGCCGATGTCCATCGGCTGCTGGACGGTGCCTTTGCCGAAGGTGGTCGAGCCGACGATCACGGCGCGGTTGTAGTCCTGCAGGGCGCCGGCGAGGATCTCGCTGGCGGAGGCGCTGGTGCGGTCGGTCAGCACGACCATCGGGCCGTCGTAGATCGGTTTCTGCGGGTCGGCGTTCTGCGTCTGGATCTGGCCGAGAGTGTTCTTTTCCTGCACGACGGGGCCGCTGCCGGTGAAGAAGCCGGTCATGCGGCGGACCTCCTCGAGCGAGCCGCCGCCGTTGTTGCGGAGGTCGAGGGCGAGGCCGTCGATTTTCTCGGCGACGAGCTTGCGGAGGAGTTTTTCAACATCAACCGAGCAGCGGACCTGGCCTTCCTCGGTGTCGACGTAGAACGACGGCAGGGTGATCCAGCCGAGCCGGCGTTTGCCGCCGTCTGGCGTGGTCATTTCGACGACTTCGGCGCTGGCCTGGGAGTCCTTCATCTCGACCTTGCCGCGGCGGATCGAGACGATCTTGGGCGCGCCGTTGGCTCGCTCGACCTTGAGGCGGACGATCTTGCCTTCCTCGCCGCGGATCATGTCGACGACCTTGTCCTTCTGCATGAACAGGATGTCGGTCATCTCGCCGGTGTTGGCGGAGTCGACGGCGACGATGCGGTCGTTGAGCTTGAGCGAGCCCTCGCGATCGGCCGGGCCGTTGACGACCAGGCCGGTGATCTTGGTCGAGCCGTCGTCCTCCATCGCGAGCAGCGCGCCGATGCCGACGAGTTCGTTTTTCATGCTGTCGCGGAAACGGCTCATCTCGCGGAAGCTCATGTATTCCGTGTGCGGGTCGAAGGCGCGGGTGATGGCGCTGAAGAACTGGTCGGCGATGTCCTCCTCGTCGGTGTCGCGGACGTTGAGGCGGAAGCGCTCGTAGCGGAGCGCGACTTTTTCCTTCGGGTCGCGTTCGTTGGCGGTGGGGTCGGGTTTGCCTTGTTCCTTGGCGAGCTTCGCCAGCGTTTCGCGGCGCAGCGTTTCGGAAAGCAGGGCCTCCTTGATCTGGAGGCGGAGCTGCTCCTTGGCGTCGGCGGCGTCGCGCGGCCAAGTGGCGTCCTTGCGGGTGCGCAGGATGCTATCCTGGCCGTTGAAGTCGAAAGGACCGGCGAGGATCTCCTTGGCGGCCTCGCTTTGGGCCTCCACGCGCTGCTGGAAGGTGCGGTAGATGTCGTTGGCGGCCTGCAGGCTGTTCGCCTGCATCAGCAGGCGGTAGATCGAGTCGCCATAGTCGCGCTGGAAGCGGTCGACGTCGGCCTGGGTGAAATACAGCCGGCTCGGGTCGAGCGCGCGCAGGTAGTCGGCGAGGAAGCGCTGGCTGGTTTCCGCGTTGTACGGGAGCCGGGCGAAGTGCGCGTTCTGCAGCATGATGCCCATCTGCCGGCCGACTTCGTTGAAATCGGCCTGCGCGGCGCGGACAGGGGCGCTGGCGACGAGAGCGGTGGCGGCGACGGCGAGAGCCGCGCGGCGGGTGGCGTTGAAACTCATCATGACGCGACGGGTGAGGACGGGAACGAGCCCGACAGCATAGCAGCGCTCGCGCGCGGCGCAATTTTTCAAAAATCACGGTGCCCGTCGCCGCCTAGGGGCGCGTGCTTCACAGGCTCAAAACAGAAATCCGCCGCGCAAGAAACTGAAATCCACGCGCTTGCGCGTTTCCACGCAGGCCGGTTCAGAGCTTTTCGATGCGGAACACGACCGGCGCGCTGTTGATGCAGTCGAGCTTTTCGACCTCGGCGAGGGCCTTTTGTAGGCGGCCGAAGGTGCAGGTATGGAGCAGGAAGACCATGTCGACGAACTCGGCGTCCGGCGCTTCCGGGTTCACCGGCGAATGGGTGCCGGAAATGCCGATGCCGGCTTCGGCGAGGAGGCGGGCGACCTCGGCGATCACGCCGGGGCGGTCGGTGACGTCGAAGCGGACGTAGTAGGCGGTTTCCGTGTCCTCGATCGGCAGCAGCTCGCCGGACGCGCGGTAGGGCAGGAACCCGCGGTGGCCGGCGGTATGGGCGAGGGAGCGGGCGGCTTCGACCAGGTCGGCGACGACCGAGGAGGCAGTCGGGTCCTGGCCGGCGCCGCGGCCGTAGAACAGGGCTTCGCCGACGGCGTCGCCGTGGACGGCGATGGCGTTGAAGACGCCGTTGACCGAGGCGAGGATGTGGGTTTTCGAGACGAAGGACGGCTGCACGCGCAGCTCGATCGCGCCGTCGGCGTGTTCGCGGATCACGGCCAGCAGTTTCACGACGTAGCCGAGCTGCTTGGCGAAGGCGATGTCGATCGGGCGGACCTGCTCGATGCCGGCGACATGGACGTCGGCCGGATCGATCGGGAAGCCGTAGGCGAGGGTGGCGAGCAGGATCGCCTTGTGGGCGGCGTCCCAGCCGTTGACGTCGAGCGTCGGGTCGGCCTCGGCGTAGCCGAGTTCCTGCGCTTCCTGAAGCGCGGGCGGGTAGTCGAGCCCGCCCTCGGTCATGCGCTGGAGAATGTAGTTGCTGGTGCCGTTGATGATGCCAGTCAGCGAGTGGATGCGGTTGCCGACGAACGACTCCTGCACCGACTTGATGATCGGGATGCCGCCGGCGACGGCGGCCTCGAAGTGGATCGGCGTATTGAACTCCTTGGAAAGAGCGAAAAGCTCCTGGCCGCGTTCGGCGAGCAGCGCCTTGTTGCCGGTGACCACCGGCTTTTTCGCGCGCAGGGCGGCGGCGACGATGTCGAACGCCTGGGTGGTGCCGCCGATCAGCTCGACGACGATGTCGACGGCCGGGTCCTCGGCCAGCGTGCGCCAGTCGGTGGTGAACAGGTTCGCCGGGGCGTCGGTGGCGGTGGCACGGGCCTTGGCGGGGTCGCGGACGAGGATTTTGCGGATATCCAGCCGGACCGAGCCGCCGGTGCGGTCGGTGATCAGGCCGCCGTTGCGATGGAGGGTGTTCCAAACGCCGGAGCCGACGGTTCCGAATCCGGCCAAGCCAATGCCAAGGGTCGTGCAGGTCACGCGCGCAGTGTGGGTGACCGCGCGCGCGGAGCCAAGGAATTGCGGTGGCGCGGGGATTTATTCAGCGGTCTCGAGCTTGCGCTCGGCTTCGAGCCAGTCGCTTTCGTGGCAGCCGGGCTGGTTGTTTTCGACGCGGCGGCGGTAGTTCAGATAGGCGGCTTTGGCGATTTCGTCGGTGGTCGGACCTTTTTTGGCGGTCTTCTTGGCGGCTGTCTTGCGCGCGGCTTTTTTCGCGGGCGCTTTCTTCGCAACCGGGGCGGCGGCCTCGGCGGCCGGGCTGGAAATCGTCTTGGTCGCTTTTTTCGCGGCTTTCTTGGCGGCTTTTTTCGCAGGCATAAGTCGAGTTTCGAAAATTTACGTGGGTGCAGATAGCAGCTGCGATGCCATTCCACAACTCCGAGTTTGGTGATGGGAGGGGCGGAGCGGAAAGGTAAGGGTGGGGGCGAAGCGCGGCGCGCCCGTCCGGGGTGACGGAGGTTGTCAGCGGTGGCGGGGGGCGTATAGTCCGCCCGTGGCCAGAGCCCGGGCACTCCAGCATGCGCGCGAAACGGCGGCCTTCCGGTCGACCGGGCGCGATCGCTTGGGCCTGTGGGCGGCGGCCGGTTTGGGGGTCTCGCTGGTGGTGCACGGCATCGCGTTTTTCGCCCTCGACCGGGTGAAGCTGGCGTTCGGCATCGAACAGCCGGTGAGCACCGGGCCGATCCGGGTCGACCGGGTGGAAACCTCGTTCCAAGACCTGCCGAAAGCCGCGCCGCCGGATCAGATCGTCGCGCCGCCGCCGAAGGACCTCGCGCCCTTGCTCGACGACGTCGACCTGCTCGACAAGCTGCCCGAGAAGGCGGAGATCGAGATGCGGCCGGACGTGCTCAAGCCGGAGTTCGCCGTGAAGCTCGGCAATCCGGCGAAAAAGGGCGATCCGGACGCGGCCTCGCCCGAGCCGGTGGCCGGTCTCGACCTGGACGCCGGGCTGCCGGATCTGGGGAAAAGCGCCACCCTGCTGCCGGCGGCGGCCGACGGCCAGATCGTGGTCGATCCCGGCTCGGCGCTGCCCGAGGATGGATCCGGTAACAGGCTGACCGACAATTTGTTGCAAAAAGGTGCGCGCGGCTCCGCTTCCGATAGCGCTCTCGACGGTTCGCTCGACGACATGCTCGGCCTGCCCGCCAACGTGCTGGTCAACAAGACGACCATGCTGCCGAGCGACCTGTTGTTCGAATACAACAGCGCGACGCTGCGGGAGAGCGCCAAGGTCGGGCTGATGAAGCTCGGCCTGCTGATCGACCGCAACCCGGCGCTCCATTGCTGGATCGAAGGGCACACCGACCTGATCGGCGGCGACGAGTTCAACCTCGATCTGTCCCGCCGCCGGGCGGACGCGGTGAAGGAATACCTCGTGCGCTCGCTGCGGATCGACGGGGCGAAAATCCACACCGCCGGCTTCGGCAAACGCCAGCCGCTGGTGCCGGGCGGCTCGATCACCGAGCAGGCGCAGAACCGCCGCGTGGAAATCAAGATGCGCCCGAGCGCGCCGCCCGCCGAAGCGACTCCTCCCGCCGCCAAGCCGGTGGTGGAAACCCCGCCCGCCGCGAAGCCCGCGCCCGAACCGCCCGCGCCGGTGGCGAAGCCGGTACCCGCGGCGAAACCCGCCGAGGAACCCGAGCCGCCGAAGGCGGTGCTGGTGAAACCGAAGCGCGCCCTGCCGGTGGTCGAGGATCCCGAGCCCGCGCCGCCGCCGAAGGCAAGCGTGCCGCGCGCCGAGCCGGTGGACGAGCCGGTGCCGATCCGCGCCCAACCGGTCGACGAGGAAGCGCCGCCGCCCGCGCGCGCCGTGCCGCAGGCACTGCCGGTGGACGAGGATGAAGGATTGTGAGCGGCGGGCGAACCTGATCGGCTGGAGGCATGGAACTGCTTGAGCCGCCCGCGACCGTCCGCACCGTGCTGTCGTTCGATTTCGACGGCACCTTGCACGATCCGGCGTCCTGCCCGCCGGTGCCGAAGCGCTTTTTCGACACCATCCGCCGCCTGCGCGACGAATACGGCGCGGTGTGGGGGATCAACACCGGGCGTTCGATGCCCTACGTGGTCGAGGGCTTGGTCGAGAGCGGGTTTCCGTTCCTGCCGGACTGGGTGGTCGCCCGCGAGCGCGAGATTTTCCAACCCGGCGCGGCGGGCGAATGGCTGCCGCACGAGCCGTGGAACCGGCACTGCGACCGCGAGGTCCACGGTTTGTTCGCCGAATGCCGGGCCTTGCTCGACCGGATCCGCCACGAAATCCAGGAGCACACCGGCGCCGAGTGGATCCAGATGGACGGCGAACCGGCCGGGCTGATCGCCCGCACCGAGGAGGAAATGGCGTGGATCGCCCCCCGGGTCGAGCGGCTCGCCGCCGGCCACCCGCACCTCGGCTGGCAGCGGAATTCGATCTACCTGCGCTTCGGCCACCGCGACTATCAGAAGGGCAGCAGCCTGGCCGAGGTGGCGCGGATGTACGGCCTTGGCGCGGCGCATTGCTTCGCCGTCGGCGACAGCCACAACGATTTCGAAATGCTCGACCCGCGCCATGCCGCGAAATTCGCCTGCCCGGGCAATTCGGTGGCGGAGGTCAAGGAACACGTCGCCTCGCTCGGCGGCTACCTCGCCGAGCGCGCGCACGGCGACGGCGCGGTCGAGGCGCTGGAGTATTATTTTCCGGTGAGGTGACGCATCCCTTTATAAAGGGATAGGCGCGAATGGCACTTTAATGGCTACGGGTAATTTAATGTGCTCGCGTTTAATTCCTACGTGTAGATCGAAGATTCTTCCATCTGGAATAGGCAGAGAAGTACCATAAGGCGGTCAGGAGTAGCATCCCGACTCCCACAATCGGAATCATGATCCAATAAATTCCGAGTGCCACCATAGGAAGCATCAGTGCGCCACCGATGATCAGCATGACCCGACTTCGAACCCACAGGGACGAGACAACCAAAAGCGTCCAGATGAACGCTACCAAGGCTTGGTATTTAGGAAATGCGTCGTCAGAACCAAAGCCTCGCATAAATCCACCCGGTATGGAGTAAACAAGGCCAATAGCGCCAATTATCACCGATATGATGCTGCGTTTCATTCGCTAGATATGGTTTCGCCTAATGGTATTATTGAGCAACAGGTTGTGGAACCGGAGCGAATGCAACTCGTGTGGGCGCTTCTCCGCGAACGCCGTCGCTGCACAACCTGAGCTCAATTCCCCGCCTCGCCCAGCCACTTCGCCTTGAGCGCTTCGGCGCGGGCGAGGGCGTCGTCGGCGGTGTCGCCGAGGATGGTGGCGTGGCCCATCTTACGGCGGCCGATCGCCCGGCGTTTGCCGTAGAGGTGGAGCGCGGCGCGGCCGTCGGCGAACAGCGGCGTCCAGTCCGGCGGCGTGGTTTCCTCCGGCCAGAAGTCGCCGAGCAAGTTGAGCATCACCACGGGCGAAAGCAGGCGGGGCGAACCGAGCGGCAGGCCGAGCGTGGCGCGCAGCTGTTGCTCGAACTGGCTGGTCGCGCAGGCGTCGATCGTGTGGTGGCCGGAGTTGTGCGGGCGCGGGGCCATTTCGTTGACCACGAGTCCGCCGTCCGGCAGCAGGAAAAATTCCACCCCGAGGATGCCGCGGTAGCCGAGCGCTTCGGCGACGCGAATCGCCAGCGCTTGAGCACGGGCAAGCACGTCGGCGGAGGCGCGGGCCGGGACGATCGAGACGTCGAGGATGTGATGACGATGGCGGTTTTCCGCCGGATCGTAGACGGCGGTGGAGCCATCGGCGCCGCGCGCGACCATCACCGAGAGTTCTTTTTCGAACGGCACCCAGCCTTCGAGCACCGCGCGGCCGTCGCCGAACGACTCCCAGGCTGCGGCCGGATCTTCATTGCCCTCCAACTTGAGCTGGCCCTTGCCGTCGTAGCCGAAGGCGGCGGTCTTGAGCACGCCGGGACCGTTGAGTTCCGTCATCGCCGCGGCGAGTTCGTCGGCCGAGGAAACGACGGCGAACCACGCGCAGGGGATGCCGTGCTCGCGCAGGAAGGTTTTTTCCCGCTCGCGGTTCTGGCAGATCGCGATGGCGTCGGGCGACGGGTGCAGCGGTAGCTCGGCGGCGATTGCTTCCAGCGTGGTGCGCGGGATGTTCTCGAACTCGACGGTCGCGACGGTGGCGGTGGCGAGGAAGCGCTCGAGCGCGACGGGCGAATCGAACGGCTCGTCGATGATCTCGTCGGCGAGTTCGACCGCGGGCGCCTCCAGCCCGCCGGTCCAGACGACCGTGCGCAGGTTCATGCGGCGGGCGGTCATCGCGAGCATGCGGCCGAGCTGGCCGGCGCCGACGATGCCGAGGCGGAAATTCGGGTCGGTGAACGGGTTCATGCTCCGGGCGAAAGGGGCGGGAGTTCGGCTTCGAGCACGGTGGCGGTCTGCTTCGCGCGGAACGCGGCGAGTTTTTCCGCCAGCGCGGGCGATTCGTTGGCCAGCATCGCGACGGCGAACAGCGCGGCGTTGATCGCGCCGGCCTTGCCGATGGCGAAGGTGGCGGTCGGGATGCCGCCGGGCATCTGGACGATCGAAAGCAGCGAGTCCATGCCCTTGAGCGCCTTCGATTCCACCGGCACGCCGAGCACCGGCAGGTCGGTGATGGCGGCGGTCATGCCGGGCAAATGGGCGGCGCCGCCGGCCCCGGCGATGATGGTTTTCAGGCCGCGCTCACGGGCGGAATAGCCGTAGGCGTAGAGCTTGTCCGGCGTGCGGTGGGCGCTGACAACCTCCGCCTCCCACGCCACGCCGAAGTCCTCGAGCGTGCGTGCGGCGTGTTCCATCGTCGGCCAATCCGACGTGCTGCCCATGATGATTCCGACGACCGGTGCGGCGTTCATTCGGGGAACGTGCCTGCGGGACGGGGCGGGCGTCAATCGCCGAGGCGGGGTCTCTAGCGGTCGTTGGCAACCCGCGCATCACGTGCTAATCCATGTCGATCCTCATGCGAGCCGCCCTTGCCCTGCTTGCCGCCACCGCGTTTTCCGCCGCCGCGGCGGAAGAAAAACCCGCGCCGGTCGTCGCCGTTTACACCCTGGAGGGCGAGATTTCGGAATCCGGCCGGCAGGATCCGTCGCTGCTCGATCTGGATCTGTCCGCCGACACGCGCCGGCCGCTGACCGCTTTCGACCTGACCCGCAGTCTGGAAAAGGCCGCCGCCGATCCGGAGGTGAAGGCCGTGGTGCTGGACACCGACCGCGCCGAGCTCGACCTCGCCCAGGTGCAGGAAATCCGCCGCCGCCTGCTCGCGATCCGCGCCGCGGGCAAGGACGTCTGGATCTACAGCGAGGCGCTCGCCAACAAGACCGCCCTGCTCGGCAGCGCGGCGAATCATTTCGCGCTGATGCCGGAGGCCGATTGCGAGTTCAGCGGGATCCACACCGAGGCGTTCTATTTCAAAAACTTGCTCGACCGGATCGGCGTCCAGGCCGACGTCATCCACATCGGCGATTTCAAGAGCTTCGGCGAGGAGTTCTACCGCACCGGCCCGAGCGACTATGCGAAGCAACAGGAGGAACAACTCGTCGATTCGATCTTCGACGTGCTGCTGCGCGACGTGGCCGCCGGCCGCAAGCTGCCGGAAAACAAGGTCCGCGAGCTCATCGACCGCGGCACGATGACCGCCGCCGAGGCGAAGGCAGGCGGTCTGGCCGACGCGCTGCTCTACCGCACCGACTTCAACAAGGCGCTGCTCGAGGCCTATCCCGACGCCGATTTCGACTACGGCTACGCGCTGCCCGAGCTGGAAGGGCCGAAAATCACCGGCCTGATGGACTTCTTCAAAATGCTGCTCAACAGCGGGCAGAAGCACAAGGCACCCGCCGATTACGTCGCCGTGGTCGCGCTGGAGGGCGACATCACCGACGAGTCGGTCGCCGACGTGCGCGCCGAAATCCTCCGCCTGCGGAAGGACGACCACGCCAAGGCGCTGGTGCTGCGCGTCAATTCGCCCGGCGGTTCCGCCCTCGCCAGCGAGGTGCTGTGGGAGGCGACCGACGAATGGAAGGCGACGGAAAAGCCCTTCGCCGTGTCGATGGGCGGGGTGGCGGCCAGCGGCGGCTACTACGTTTCCGCCGGAGCCGACCGGATTTTCGCCGAAAGCGGCACCATCACCGGCTCGATCGGCGTGGTCGGCATGAAGTTCGTCGTCGGTGGAGCTTTGGAAAAACTCGGCATCGCGACCTACACCACCCAGCGCGGCAAGAACGCCGGCGTCATGAGCATGACCCGCCCGTACTCGCCGGAGGAGGCCGCGCTGGTCCGCAAGTCGATGGCGCAGGTCTACGCGACCTTCAAAAAACGCGTCGAGGACGGTCGCAAGGGCCGGCTCAAGGGCGAGCTGGAACCGCTCGCCGGCGGCCGCGTCTACAGCGGGCAAAAGGCGCTCGAAATCGGCTTGGTTGATGAAATCGGCGGGCTCGACGACGCGATTGCCTGGGCCGGCAGGCAGGCGAAGCTCGGTTCGCCCGAGGCGCAATTGATCCCGGAACCGAAAAGCGCGTTCGAGGGGCTGCTGCACCACGATTCGCACGCCGAAGTCGACGAGGACGAAATCATCCGCGTCGGCAAGCACCCGCAGACCGCCACCCGGCTGCGCCAGCTCCTGCGGCAAAGCGGCGTGGCGGAGGCGCTGCCCGCCCCGGCCCGCGCCGCGCTCACGCGCCTCGCCTCGCGGATGCAGGCGTTCCAGCGCACCGAGGTTTTGCTGCTTGCCCCGGATCTGCGGATCAATCCTTGAGGGGCCTGGATTCAGGGGCAAGGGGTTAGGGGAAGAAGGGCGCTGGAAATGGGCGACTCTTCAGTCGGACCGCGGGTCTTTAGCCCGCCTCGTCAGCCCCGGTCTTCTCTCTTCCTGACCCCTAATCCCTGGCCCCCGGCCCCTCCCGTGCTCACGGCTGGACGCGGCCGCCCGGCTCCCTTACTTCCCCCGCATGCAGTTTTCCGCGGTGTTGTTCGATTTCGACGGCGTGCTCGTCGATACCGAGTGGGCGATTTACGACGCGTGGCATCGCACGTTCCTCGCCCACGGCCACCCGCTGCCGCTGGAGGTCTACACCCAGTGCATCGGCTCGGATTTCGCCACTTGGTCGCCGAAAACGCATCTGGAGGAGCTGACCGGCCGGGCGTTCGACTGGCACGACCTTGACACCCGTCGGCAGGAGGAAATCGTCCGGGATCTCGCCCAGGAAGGCCCGATGCCGGGCGCGGTCGAGCTGCTCGAAGCGCTCCAATCCGCCCGGCTGCCACGCGCCGTGGCGTCCAGTTCGTCGCACCACTGGGTGGACGGTTGGCTCGACCGGCTCGGGCTGGTTTCGTGGTTCGACACTGTGGTCTGCCGTGGCGACGCGCCGCGGATCAAACCCGCGCCCGACCTTTATCTCGAAGCCGCCCGCCGCCTCGGCGTCGATCCCGCTGCCTGCCTCGTGATCGAGGACTCCCTCAACGGCGTGAAAGCCGCCAAAGCCGCCGGCGCCACCGTCTGGGCGGTGCCGAACCGCTGCACCGCCTGCCTCGATTTCTCGCTGGCCGACGCGGTGCTGCCCGATCTGGCCGCCGTGCGAGCGGCTCTTCAATTGGACCGCGGACTTTAAGGCACTCCTATCTATCCCGACTCGTCTTTGGGTCTGCTCGGACCTCACCCGGCCGCGTTGTTTCTCACCTGTCGGCTTGCCGATGCCGTGCTTCTCAGCTTCCCGGGGCTGGGGGAT